>Ga0160423_10000172_pt1 | contig 48133 bp, 78 predicted proteins | sample CRUFie14St8metaG_FD_108191 | JGI IMG/M metagenome (GOLD analysis project Ga0160423, IMG submission 108191) | Marine microbial communities from the Costa Rica Dome - CRUD Field 142mm St8 metaG | ecosystem: Environmental > Aquatic > Marine > Oceanic > Photic zone | place: Costa Rica: the Eastern...
ATCAAATCTAGTAAAGCCAACTATCATAGGCTTGTAATCTAATCTTTCTACTGCTGACAGCAAACATTCTAATTTACTGTCATCTTCATTTATAGTATCGTCTGCACAACTAAAGTGTGTTACGCCATACTTGTCTTTTGCAGTTTGAAAGAATTCATACAATGCATTTGGATCAGAGTCTTGTGTGTTCTTTGCACTACGATGTGGGAATGAACAAAACGTACAATTAAATTTACAACCTAGTCTAGTTTCAAAGTTAAGTACATCTGTTGGCATTATGCAATAATCATCATACAGTTTACTTACTATAGGTGTTTCAACAATAGCATTACTGGATGGTCTGTATACAGGAATACCATTTTCAACTACTGCATTGTGTACTGGTAAGCCATCAATCCAATGCTCAAACATGTGTAAAGTTCTACCTAAAAACATTACATCAGGCTTTAAATCTTCAAAAACGAAGTGATTATTAGGTCCTCCAATACAAATTGTTATGTCAATATGTTGCTTTAACTCTGTTAAAACGTTGCTTAAAACGGTGTTATTGTTGAGTATATCAACATTAAATAACGTGCTACAAGCGACTACAGGGCGTCTAAGACGGTGTTTAAGGCACCAATTGAGCATAGTATCGTATAGTTCTTTTTCTTCCCAATGATCAACATAGTTAATTACTGTACTTGGAATATCACGTTTGAGGAATACTTCATGCAGGCCAAAGACACCCAAAGGCCTCACCGTGTCGGTGTGCATTGAACTTGATGTTTTTGTGTTGGTTAACTCTAATATGAGAGCACCGTCAAATTTTGCCATGTTACCTCAGTTTGCGTATCTGGTAATCAAATGGCTCCACGGTCTTAATTTCGAACGCCTTGCCAAAGATGTCAGTACCTTTAATATGTTTAGGTGTTTTCTTAGAAATCGCTTTTAGCAAGAATGTTTTTGATACTCTCTTAACTGTTTTTAGTCCTTCTGCACTAATTTCTGTTTCTGCATGAAACCAAACAATAAGTTCGTATTCGTTGACGAAGAGACTGACGAACCACTCCCATAGCCTTTTGTACCACGGAAGTCTTTTAACCATTCCTCCTTGGTTCTGTTCGGCTACTATGTTTTCATCTTTTTTGGCTTCTGCCATGTCTGTCTCCAATGTAGTAGTATTTATCTACCTTGCAACCATTTTTGCTTGTTCTTGATGTACCTTGTTACAACTTTATCCCTCAGCCTATTTGCTAAATGGAAATGATCATTGTACCAACTCCATTCTTGATCTGGTACTAGTGTTTTTAATCCATGCATTTCGTGTGCTGTATATAAACTTTCTAGTCCACTACCTAAGTATTTGTCAATGTCTAGTGCTAATTGTTCTGCTTGTATTGTTGTTGTCCAATCGTTCTTCCAACTTTGACTAGCATATCCTAGTTCTCTCCACTCTCTGTCTTCCCCTGTAATCTCATAACCAAACTTTTCAGGGTCTTTGTCTATGTCGCTTTGTACGTCTGGATTTTCTAAGTTCTTATATATTCTCAAAGGATTACAACCACCACTAGTTAATAGTTGTTCATCAATAATTGTTTTACAGTTATCCATAATGCTTTCATAGTTATCGCCTGTTAGTCCTATAATCAAGTTACCAAATGTAAATGCTTCTGAAAACTCTTTTTTAATATCTCGCAACGACTGTAACATTCTTTCTGGCTTGCCACCCTTACGGATCATTTTAGTTACAGTTGGATTTAAACTTTCTAAACCAAAGAACATAGAATTTACTCTTGCCTCTCGTAATAGGTCAACTTGATGCATTTGGGCACCTAATACATCTGCTCTAGCAAATGCCATATAGTTTGGTTCAAAGTTTAGTTGCTTGTTTACTTTTGCTAATAGTATAAGTTTGTCATCTACTTCGTTAATAGTATCATCTGCTAACACAAAATTTGTTATACCAAATTTGTCATGTGCAGACTGTATGCTATTAAATAGTTTTTCTTCATCTACTAGAACAGGATGCCTAACATTCCTGTAATCATAACCACAAAAACTACAATTAAATTTGCAACCTAATGCAATCTCGATAGTGTGTGTTTCATACTCACTCCAAAAGTCATTTTCCTGTACAATAGGTGCTACTGGCAGTTCTAGTATTTGCCCATGTGGATTCTTATATGTTGGAGGTTGTCCAGGTATGCTGTATAGATATTCAGATATGTCTTGCTTCTGTAACCACTTAGTAAATATATTACCACTACGGCCTATAAAGGCCATGTCTACCCAATCTTCCTCACCTATAGGAACACGCCAGCCTCCTAGCATTACTTTGAGTTGTGGTAGTTGTGCTTTTAAAAGATGTACGAGTGTTCTAAATTCTTTTGTGCTACTGCCATCAATTGATCCACTTAAACCTATCCAAGGTTCAGGATCGTCATTGAACCAAGTAAGTAAACTGTCTCTTAAAGTAGCAGTACTCCACTCAGTCCAATAATCAATATTAGTAGCATCGACACCATGGTCTCTTGCAAGTTGTGTTATATGGTGAGCACCAGAGGCTCTACTATTGTTTAGTAATCTACCGGCTCGTGTAGGCTTGTGACCCAAGTCTGAGAGCAGAGCAAATTTCATATTTACCCTGCATTCAATTGCAATTCAATTAGTGTTGCACTAAGATTTATTTCAGGATCTGCACATGCTACACTTTTAACAATACCGTCTCTGATAATAACAATAGCCTGATCCTGTTGCAATTCTGTTGTACCCCACAAGTCTAAGTTACGATACATAAAGCGATATACTTCTTCATACTCTTCCGGCCTTGCTTGACTAACAATAAGTTCTCTAGCCTTTTTGTATTCTCCTTGCTTGAACAATGCTACAACATCTAGCATCCAATCGCTTGTACCACTATCGCCTACCTGTGGTGCTTGTAGTACACCTTCTACTACATTCTGTTGAACTAAATTAATACTTTTACGCAAGTCAGGATAACTTGCTTGTACATAAGTGTCTAGTGTTTCTAAGTCTACTTGCACATTCTCATCAATACATATTTGTGCGAGTCTGGCAGTAAACTCATTGATGTCTAATTTCTCAATGTGGAAGCCTTGACATCTACTGTGTAGTGCTGGAATAATACGTTGTGGATAGTTACATGTTAAAATAAATCTGCAACTAGTGTGATACATTTCCATAACACCACGAAGTGCCGCTTGTCCATTTGGCGTAATATAATCTGCCTCATCTAGCAACACATATTTTAAATCACCAAAAGGCATAGTGCTACTAAAGTTTGTAATCTTATTACGAATAGTATCTACGTTGTTTTCGTTACTAGCATTGATCTCTAGTATGTCCATATCATCAACATCTAGTTCTTGCAACAATACTTTTGCAAGTGTAGTCTTTCCTGTTCCAGGGGCACCACTAAACAGTAAGTGTGGCAATGCCCCTTCTTGTACCCAGCCACTTACCTGCTGGCGTTGGCCGTCATCTCGAAACACATAAGTATCTATGCTCGACGGCCTATATTTCTCTGTCCATAATTCTTTCATTCACTCACCAATTGTGTATTATATTTGCCATAATAAAAAATGCACATACAACATTTACTAGCACGATAAAACTTCTAATGACTGCAACAAAGTTGTCATAGTCTGCTGTTTTCTCATCACTAAAACTGCCAACTGCATACTTCCATATAGTCCATAACTTTTTTAACATTATACTACTCTTTGTTTTTATTGTCAAGACTTTTTAATAAACTGTTCTCGTAATTCTTCTGGTATCATATACATATATTTTGAAGGAATGTTTCCTATGTTTACATAGTCTGTGCCTAGTCCCCAAAAAGCCTGTATGCTAATACGTTCTTGCGTTACCTCTTCTACTCTGTGCAAACACCCTACAGTAGGTTCAGGGTAACAATCGAGTATACCGCAATTATATTTAGGTGTTACTGCAATTCCATTTTCTTGTTCAGTGTCTTCATCTTCATACCAAACAAAATTACCGCCCCATTCTTCTTTCCATTCTTTGTTTAAAAACAATGTCATTGAACCCCAGGCAAAGTCGGTGTGAGGTGGAAAGCCTCCCCCAGGTAAAAAATTGTTAATTCTCATAGGCAGTCCTAAGTCTCTTAATATCCTTTTGTCTTTGAAAAAAGGTAAGTTTGGATTGCCGTATAGTTCTTCTATAATTCGCAGTTCTTGATCTTTTGTTAAATTTACTGTAGAAGGTAAAACTTTTCTTGCTTTACCATTTAAAAATAACTCTACAAACTTCTCACCATAAACTGGTTTACTTAGTTCAATTACATTTTGATAATAGTAATCATGTAATTCGTCAATAAGTTCATCACTTAAAATATTTTCGTAGTATGTAAACTTCTTTTTTTTGCTATGATGAACTTCAACCATTTGATGTAAGACGCTCTATAATTTCTTTGTTTTCCTCGTTGTACTCTATAGAGGTTTTATTCATTTGTCCTACAGAAGGAACATCTAATGCCCCACTCATGATTGCTTTTGTGGTTTCATCTTTACTAGCATCTGCATATGAGTCTGCTCTATTATAATCTCTATATCCAGATCTTTGATTTCCGCCTGTCATTGTACCTTCTCCTGGTCCAAAGAACATTTGTAATCCGTATCTACTTGTTTGACTTTCGTTGTATTCTACTTTATGATAACAATTATATTCTGGTGCTTTGTCCTGCATACTTGTCATGAATATAGTTCCTGTGTTGCAACTTATATCATAGTGATGCTTGTGGCTTTCTAGTTGTGTTAAGTCATCAGTTGAATAGTAAATAAATTTTGGACCTGGATTATCTGCACTCCAGTTCTCATCAGGATTAAGATACATTGTTAAAACACCATAGCATCTTTCTCGGTGTAGAGGCAACCAACTACCTGGAATAAATCTCTGTATGTACATGTGATGATGCCTCATCATTTTATTGTTATGATATACTGGCAAAGACTCGTTGCTGTACAGTTCTTCTAACACTTCTTCGTGATGTTCTGGAGTTAGATATACAAAGAATCTACCAAAGTTTCTGTGTGTCCAAGCAATATCATCTCGCATGTAACTATCCTGCAAGGTCTTCAGCAGTTCAGGGCTGAGTATATTATTATATTGTTTGAACATTTTAACTCCTATACCTGTATTTATAGGAAAAAGACTAATCTAAATCTTTATTGCGGTGTTGTTTGTTGGCATCTACTGCCGCTTTTAAGACAGATAATGGATTACCACCTTTGTTTGTTAGTTTGGCATAGTACAATAATGCGTCAGTGTCCTTTGGAAAACACGTTCCACCGAAACCAAACTTACCATCTGGTCCAGGTACTTGCATATGAGTTGACCCTATGCGGTTGTCTTTCTCAAGCATTTCTGTAAAGTGTTCCCATGTACTGTTAGAGCCACTTGCTTCAAACAATTCATGCAACTCATTAAAGAATGCTACTTTAGTTGCTAACCAACTGTTTATTGTGTACTTTAAGAAACTTGCTGTAATCAAATCTGTTTTAAATGTAGGCACAATTTTTACTGAACTGTGTCTTACATAAGCCTTTTCAACTACTTCACACTCTTTCCATTTACCACCTAACACTTGCATACTAGGATTTATAAAATCGTGATGTGCATTTGACTCTCTGAGGAATTCTGGATTGTACACAATTTTCAAGTTGTACATTTTTTTGAATTTTGTTAGATAGTAAGGTGTGATTGTGCTTTTAAGTACAACTATGCCTTTGTATTGTAATTTATCTAGTTTGTCTAGCATGTCCATGACAATGCTTACATCTACGTCTTGGTGTGTATCTTGCTTGGGAGTAGGCAGGCAAACAAAGGTAATACTCGGACATTCGTCTACAAGTTCTTCTAGGGAAATGCTACCCTCAACTTTAGGATCAACTATAAACTTTTCAACGTCAACGTCGAATCCTTTGTTTACTGCGCCGCCTACGAAACCGCAACCGACAATGCCAAGTCTAAGAGTTGACATTATACTAGGCTTGCAACCAACTTAACTGCGTCAATAACTTTACCAACCATTATTGCGTCGGCTTCTGTGCCTATCTTTGATTTTATTTTTGCAGAGTCTGTTATGTCCTCTACTAACTCATTGTATTCATCCTCAGACATATCGCCTGCTTCTACTAATGCTTTGAGTTCTAAAACTTGTGATTTCAAGTCTTCTTCTAATTGTGCATAATCGCTCATTTCTTTCTACCTCCAAATGTTTCCATTGCTTGGTTTGTAAGTTCTGCAATGTTTTTTCTTTTAATTTTGCAGTATGCGTCTGATGGATTTTCTCTGTCTTTGAGTTCTACTGTTAAGTCATGTATACCTGCGTATATGTCTGCAATGTTTTGTTTTAGTGTACCTTCGCTGTACTTCATTAGTACCGCACTATAATAGTGCATACTTGCTAGTTCAACAGGATTACATGACTCACTGAGTTCTGTAATCACAGATAGTTCTGCAAGTTTCATGTATTCGTTACCATCGAAATCTTCTGGAATGTAGTTTAAGATTCCACAGCCTGTAAGACCAACTACCATTGCTACTGTGAGTAAAAATTTCTTCTTCATTATTGTTCTCCTAAGGAACGTAATTTATGTTGGCTTTCTTGCCTTCGAGTAGTTCCTGAGCACGTTCCAGTCTTTGTTCCTCCAGCCACTCATCTTCCCCTGTGTATGTAGGTGCGTTCTCTAGTATTTTGTCTAGTTCAAACTTTACCTTATATAATTTTTGCTTACATGCCCATCCATTGAAACCATCTATACGTGGATCTGCCATTACATGGTACCACTGCTGTAGTTGTTCCTTAACTGTTTTAACTCCTGTTCTTTCAATATATGGCATATTAGTCCTCTTTGTTTTGTGATATTTGTAAACCCTGCCCTAACAAAATAAACATTATTGCTGGAATATATAGCCAAGGATTAGCACCTGCAAAAAGTACTGCTCCTAAGAACATTAATCCTGCTAGTCCAAATGTGTTTATAATTGGGTTAGTTTTTGGTTTGCCTGAATCTGGAAATCTCATGTGTCTAGTGGGTTCCTGTATACACCATCAAATGCTGTATCTGTGTTATAATATAAAGTGTTCTCTGGTGCTTCATCGGAAACTGCTAAACAACCGTTTGGATCTATTCTCCAAACATCTCCTTTGCCTTCTGGTATTCTATCATCGCTTAGTTCGAGGCTTTCGCTCCAGCGACCGTATTCAACATACACCCATTGTCCTTGACTAATCCAATCAATGTCTGGGCCTACCTCAAGTACTTGAAACCAACGTGGTGTAATACCCTCGTTCTTACCTGCTGTAGATTTAATTACAATGCCTGACTCTGTAACTGTGTCTCCAAAGTCACCGTTAATTGCTAGTATGCTATCCTTGATCGCTCTCAGTTGTACCATCTTTTTTTACTCTGTTTAGTGCTGTTTGTGTTCTAAGCAAGTCAAGTAAGTCACTACCTTCCATGCCCTCTATAATGTCTATTAATGCTTCTAGTTTAGAAAACTTTTCCTCTGTGATTTCAGTATCGCCAATCTTAATACTTGATGGAGATTTACTAAAATCTGTGTTAAATGAAACTGGATCTAAACTAATACCGTCAATGGAATCTGCCGGTACTGTAATAGTATCTCCCAATGTTATGTAGGAGTCGCTATCTGCCATTGTGATTGTATAATTATCTGTGTCTAGCGAGTATGTTCCGCTACTTGCTGTTACCGTCGTCGTTGTCGTTGTCATCTGATTCATCCTCTTCGTAGTATGGTACCATTTCGATGTCACCATTAGGAAGTTCGACTTCTTTCCATCCTAAAGGCTGTGGTGCTTCTTCAATTGGTTCAACTTCTTCTGGCTCTGCAAACTCATCAGGTTCTGCTATTGCTTCTAGTTTATCTTCCAGTACTTCTTCTACTGTATCAACTACTGATGGTTCTTCAACTTTTTTTGCAGTTCTTTTATTCTCTTTGGCTGTCTTGGCTGTTTTAGGTTCCATTGGAACATCTTTGTCTGGTTGTGCTGGAATGCCTGGCATTTCACCTTTAAGACTAACCTGAGATGTACTACTTGAAGGATTGTCTCTGTAATATGCTCTTACCCTATCTTCGTTGGCACGGACAATTTCGCCACCAGGTCCTATCTCATCACCTGCGGCATTTACTTTCATATTGCCTACAGCAGGAGATTCCTTGTTAGCCGCAATCAAGGCATCCATATCAATCGACTGTCCTCTGTTGCTTTTTCTTGTCACCATATTACTCTCATTTCAAAAATTCTTTTATATTTAAGTTATATTTAACCGAATTTACCTTATGCACACCCAATAAATAGAGTATATAACTTGCTACACTACTTCCTCTGCCTACACCCCATACAAGGTTGTTTTTTCTCATAGTGTCAATTATATATATCAATAGTTGCAGTATTGGAAATAGGTTCCTGGCCTCAAATTCCGCTAATTCCATATCTACTCTAGCGGTTATGATTTTTACATCTTGTCCTGATGCTGGTATTAAACGTTTTACATACTCCCTAACATCTATGTCTTTATAGTGTTGAGGTATGTTAAAGTCTTTGGACCAGTTACCCTTATTTACTAAATGTTCTAAGTCTAGTTCATAAGATGCTTTGTTGTATTCTTCAACAACATCATCTTCAAAGGGTATGTTTACTAATGATCTGTTACGATACAGTAGTTCAATACCAGTAGCCTCAGAGTTTTTCATTTCCATAATCACTATTATTACATATTTTTAATATGTTGTCAACCATTTTATACTAATTTTGGAGTCCACCCTTTTTTCTTTTTCTGCTTTGCTAGTTTATAATCTTTTAGATCAACTATTTGTCCTTCGTATTCTTTGCTTTCTTCGAACATATCATCAAACATCTTATCAACTGTGTCTAATGCTTCTCTATTGAGTGCGTCAACATTCTCATCTTCTTTTGCTAGTTGCCACATATCATGTTCTTCTTGATTAGCACTCATTCCATCAAACGTACTGCAATCATATCTAAACCACCAACTGGTGTCCCAATGACTAAATTCTGGTAACCATTCGTCGTGTGTTGGAAGTTCAATCCATGTATCATTTTCAAAGTCTAATACATTGTAAGTATAAGTAATTTGCTGATCTGTATCTATCAATGATAAGTTTTCTACAAATGTATGCTCGTCTACAATATGATTTAGTTTACAATGTAGTGCCGCTAAAAATGTCATTTCACCTAAGTCAGGAAGTATAATTATATTGTTGTTGTACTTCTCAAAATTTGCAATGTCTGGATTACCTAGTTGTGCTAAGAAACTGTGATCTAATACTTGTTCTACAAACATGTTTACTTTTGCATAACTTTTGTTTTGTGCCTTACTTGCTTCTAAGTGAGGATCAACTGCTTCGCTGTTTACTTGAGTTGTCATTGAGTAAGTGAGTCTATACTCTATTGATTGAATTGCGTTCTGGTCAGTATCAAGCATTAACACTCTCATAGGAAGTGTTTTGTTCAGTGTTACTTGTCTCATAAATTATTGCCTTCTCGGAGGCTCTCCAGGTCTTTTTTTCGTGTAAACTTCTAAGTATGCGTTTACTATTTCTTCTTTGGTGTAGTCTGGTGTATATTCTACATGCTCAGTCTCACCAATGTTCATTACAGTATCCTCAGTTTTTATTCGTTGACTGTAAAGTATATCTTGGTAGGCATCACTTGCCATATCTATCATGTTTAATAATTGTGTATAAACAGGACTATTTGGATTTGTTTTAAACAATCTTTTGTTTAACTTTTCCATCTCTGCAACCAACTTACTTTCGTTAAGTCCGTTTACATAATCATAATAATCAAACCCGCTCATCTTTCTTTCTCGTAAAAGCATCTAGTCCACTCATAAGTGCCCATGCTTTGGTTTCATCTGAATCAAATCTACATTCGCCTTCTCTTATTTGAAACTCCCAGAACTCTTTAAGTCCTAGTTCCTGTAGCATTACTGTACAAAGTCTATCTTGATTCTTTTTAATCTTTACTCTATTAGGTCTCCAATCGCACCAACTTTCAAAAAAGTATGCAGTACGTTCACTCACTGAAGGACGAAGTGTACCAAATGCTTCTAGCATTTTTTCGTCACCAAATATTCTTTGGTATGTTTTACTTCTCTGCGTCTGCATAATATGTATCCAATGTTTGCTCAGATATATGTAAATATTGTTTTCTTTGTCTAAAAATAATATCTAAGTTAGGTGCCGCATTTGGTATTAGATTTTCTATAGTGTAACTGTTTTCATTACCGTGTGCGTTACAGTTGTAACCTCTAACCTTGTGATTAAGGTCTCCAAAACTTAATTCATCTGGGATATCAAACTTTCTAAGTTTAACACCGTTGGACACATAATTTGCAGTTGTAATAAACACATCATCTGTGTCGCAAATTATAGTAGGAATATTGCCGTCGTCTTTCTGTGTGTCCATAAGTATTGTGAATCTATTATTCGGACTCATGAATGTGTAATATCTTTCACCTGTTCTAGTAAACTTAAATCCAATGTCTTGGTAGAAGTCTCTCATTCTAGCATTAATGCTATTATATATAATACCGCTTACATAGTTTAGTCCTGCATCATTGCTTTTAGCATAGTTTCTTTCTATGTGTTGTAGTGACCTTCTAAGTTCACTAAACTCCTCATGTGGCATTAGTAGTGTACGCAAACCAGCACAGTTGTCAACTATGTACATACCTGTATCATCTGGATCAACTGTTGCATTAAGTCGTTTTATTAGATCTTTATCACACAAGAAGCCAATACCTGTTATACCTGATGTCTGCACGTTGCATACTTTTAGTACCAAGATACATAAATTTTGTGTCCAGATAACAACACTTCCTTCTGAGTTTCTTGTTCTTTTAGCAAAACCTAACCTTTCAAGTTGGCTTTCTACAACCTGTGTAGGCAACTCCTCAGGATTATAGGAGTACTCTAGAAAACTGTAATCTACTTCACTCATATGCTGAACGTTACACTTTCGCCACAGCCACAAGTACTAGAAGCAAGAGGAGATGATATTTCTATCATACTTCCTGCAATGCTTGTTTTCTTGTCTACTGTACTGCCTACGAGGTAAGGTTTACTTAGATTATCTAAGTAAAAATTCCAACCATCGAATGAAAGTGTGAACTCGTCCAGTCTAACATCGTTCATAGACTTTACTGTTTCCCACTCATAGGCAAATCCGGCGCAACCGCCTCCTGTGAGTTTTAATCTAATACCATGTGCTTCAGTATCAGCCGCAACTTGTTTGAAGTGCTCTTGAGCACCTGGCGTGATTGTGATTAGTTCTTTTGTTGGATCAAATGTTTCCATACTACTATTTAACCGTTTTGCACCTTAAATTAACAACATAGCGACTACCTTTAACTACCCTGTTTACTGCATGTTTAGTGCTGTAGTCGTAATATAATAAATCTCCTTGATTCAAGTCTTGCAATTCGCTGTTTACTACCATATCTCCACCAACATAATCATCTGGGTGATTCAATTGAATAATAACACTAAGATCAGAATCTTCTCTTTCGTGCATATCAGTGTGTGGTGGTATATGACTGTTTGTGCTGTATTTTAATATCCTTGCTTCTACAAGTTTACATTCTGGCAAGTGAGGTTCTACTATTTTCCAAACAAAATCCATTTCTTCGTTGGAAAACTTGCTTACTAGAAAGTGCCCTACAAAACTAGGCCAATGCCTTTCTGTAACTAATCCTTTTAGATCTACTTGATTGGGCAGTTCTCTATACATTGTGTAGACTTTTAGGATTGTTGCTAAGTCAAGAACACCTATGCCTTTGCCTTGCATTATCTTTTCTCTACAATTTCGTCTGCTAGTCCCCAATCAATTGCTTCTTGAGCCGTTAAGAAATTATCTCTGTCCATGCCTGCTTCAAACTCAGCATAAGTTTTTCCTTTTGTATTATGCTTAACATACAGTTCAGTAAGTTCTTTCTTCATACGTTCAATCTCTTGATACTGAATTGCTATGTCGGAAGCCATTCCTCTTGCTCCACCGCTTGGTTGGTGAATCATTGTTCTGCTTTTAGGCAGTAAAAATCTTTTACCTGGTGCACCTGCTTGGGCAAGTAAACTTCCCATTGATGCCGCCTGTCCCATAACAATAGTTGACACATCAGGTTTGATGTATTGCATTGTGTCATACATTGCCATACCTGCTGTTACAACACCGCCTGGACTATTAATATAGAAACTGATATCTGCGTCTTGATCTTCTGCTTCTAAAAATAAGAACTGAGCACAGATACTATTTGAAACTTGATCATTTACTTCACCATTAAGAAACACAATACGTTCTTTTAATAGCCTACTATAAATATCGTAACTTCTTTCGCCTTGTGCTGTTTTCTCAATTACATATGGTACAAAGTTCATTTTATCTCCGTTAGTTTTGTTTCAATTATTATACATTCATTATGCTTTAATGTCAAGCCTTGACAATATCTTTTACGTGATTTATCATTGCTTGTAAGCCTTTCTTTTTGTTTAGAGTAATATGTAATGCAATAGGATCAAAGTCACTGAAGTTTACTTTGTTTATTTCTTCTGTTGTTAGTCCGTTGCATGTCTCACACAAAATATAAACTATACCATTTGTAAACATAGTGCTACTGTAAAATTCAAATTGCCACTTGCTATCTTCTTCATTGCCTGTGATCCAAACGTTACTAGTGCAACCTCTTACATAGTTATTTTCTGTGCATATTGATCTAGAGTATTTCAGTTGAGACTTACCAACATCTTGTAACCAATTAGTAAACTGATTATGATTGTTGAAGTCTTTAACTGTTTTAGTAATTTTCTCTAAACTTTCAAGCATACTGATATTTATAAGGGTGTTCACAAAAAAGGCCCACATAGTGAGCCTTTCGTGTTTGGGGTGATTGTAACTTACCTAAATATCATAATAGGTTGCATCGCAATGTACATGAACCAAACCATGAATACCAAACTTCCAACAGTAGCAATATCGTTGCAAGTCTGACCATCAGGACAGTACTTGGTCTTAAAAGTAGACCAACCTTTCAGTACACGTTGAATTAAGTTACCCTCACTGATTTTAGTGATGGTTGACATTTTATTCTCCGAATCTAAATTGTTTTAGCATCCGTATTCACAGATTCTCTCGAACTCTGCTCTGTTTCTAAAAGTTCCTAAACTTTTTTAGTTTTCGAAAATGTGCTGTTCTTCTTAAGTGAGACTAGAGAATACATATCTCGGCAACACTCGACAAACTACAATAAAACAGTTGTGGAAGAAGGAGTGCTTTTTCTAACTTCCACTGATATTTATCATACCATTAACACATCAGTTAAGTTTTTGGTGATTTTTAGGTCAAAAATAAAGACGCCGAAGCGTCTTTATTTACTCGAGTAAAATTTGTTTTACTTTTGTTGAGACTTCACGCCTGCCTTTAGGTCAGCGATCATCTTATCTTTATTTTTGCGTTTGTCTAGTTCAATGCCAAACTCTCTGCCTAACTCTTCGAGTTGGTTTTTTGTTTGTGCTTTTAACTTAGCAGGTGTTGGAAGTTTTTTAACTTCTGCTTTAACGCCTTTAGCAACGTTAGATGCCGCTTCTTTTAAATCGGCTACATCAACTTTGCCATCATTGTTAATATCGAGGTCTTTCTCGTCTCTATTAAAGTACCAGAAAGCACCACCAACAACTACTAGAACTAATACTGCAATTACTTCAATACCCATGGGTTAACTCCTTAAGTAGTTATCTAGTTTATTCAACTCACTATATCTAGATGAGTCGATTGGATGATCAAGATTGAACGGGTTTGTACGTTTGTAAGTAGTACTCCTCACTCGGTCAGCGACCGCATTTACAATCGCTCTATCTTCATCGGTTAATTCGTCCTCTACTACCTCTCTTCGTAATATGGAAAAGAGTGCAATATCAAACTCCAAGTAACTAAAACCAAATTGGTCCTCGTCACCGTTGGCAATACCTAATCCGTCTGTTGGGACTGCCTCCACGATATCTCGCGGAACACCGAGATGCTCTGCTAATGCAGGAACTTCCCAGCTCTTGGTCAATGCTTGGATAGGTGAGACGTCACCAACATCACCATGCAATGTCCAAAATCCTGATGCAAGTTCTGAATAGTTATCAGTACTTGCTACAATACCACCATGCTTTTGTGCTAGGTCGTATAATGTAATCATTCTTAATCTTGCTCTTATGTTACCTTGACGTATTTTATCATCTGATAGTCCGTCATGCGAAATTGTTTCATCCATTATAGAAACAAGAGAATCAAATTGTTTAGTTAAGTCATGTTCAATCCAACTGTCTAGCATATCCATGCAGAATGTTTTTGCTCTTTCTAATTCATCATTATTTTGATGTATAGGTAACATACAACCTGTTACTTGCCACCCTGCTTCTTTAAAAAGCAAAGCCGTAACAGCACTATCAATACCACCACTGATGCCAACAACTACATGCTCTAAGCCGTATTTTGCTTTGTATTCAATCAGTTCGGTCACTAAGGATGTTTGCAATCCTTGTATATCGCTGTGATAGACACCATAGGAAATAAGTTGATTTAACTTTTCTTTGAACCAAGGACTTAAACTTGGATTCCTATTGTATCGTAATATATCTGGTTGTATTATCATTTATACATGTATTTATTAATTAAAACCTGTTTTTAAGATGTTTTTGGCCAGGTATTCAGCAAACTCTGAGTGTGCTTGTTGATCTGGATGAAAGAATCCGCAACGTTCTCTGTCGGCTTGAAAGTATGTTAGGTGCATAGTTTCGTCAAACATATACAGTTTTGCTTTGTTATATGTGTCTATACAAAAGTCCCAATATTGCCATTCTTGCTTGGTTTCGCAATGTGATTTGTATGCTAGTGTTGGTGGTCTATGTTCACCGTCTACCTTGATATAGTCTTGATTGAAATGGGGAACTAGGTGTAGTTGGTAATTGTTTACTGTTGCAAAATTTATTATACCATCTAGTGCTGAATAAAAACTGGCAACTAATTTGTTATCTGTTAAAAATTCTGAAAGTAGTATTTCTTTATTATGTCCAAATCGTTTTAGCATTTGTGCTGTTTCTGGATCTGAACTGTCTTTGCCATCTGCGTTTTCAAATGCAAAATTGTATCTGCCTTCTTCTTTGTCTAGTGTGTATGTTCTAGTTGGCCTACACATACCTATAAACAATACATCATTATTCGGATTTATCTCACCCCTGCTATGCAAGTCTTGTAATTGTAATAAAACAAAGTCCATACTACTTGCAGTTTGGCAGTACAATGCAATTTCCTTTTCGTGCATGTTTGCAAGTAAATGTGGATAACTGCTATACACAGGTCTGTTTACAAAGTCCCATGGTGTCATGTTAGTTTGTTGTGCCATATGCATGTGCCACATAACTGCCGCTGTTTTGAAATCGTACTGTTCTATCAGTCCTTCTTTCATAACATTAACAAGTTCAAACTCATTATCTAGTACTTCGTGGTCTTCTATTTCTAAACCACAAGTATGTGAGTCACCAAGGAAAACGTATCTATTAGCCATTTCTTTTGTCTTGTGCTTGTTTTTTTCTAAGTTGTTTTAGTTTTTTACTTTCAACTTTTTGTTGTGATTGTTTTTGTGCCATATTATTCCCCTGTAGTAAATGATTCGTAAACTGTATTAAACTGCTTACCATTATTTACTTGTACAAATGTTGTACGTTTACTTAGTTCTTTTAGGCTTTTTGCACCAACGTAAGTGCAAGTGCTACGCAAACCACCAAGAATGTCTCGTACTCCGCTCTCCACGGCACCCTTGTAAGGTATGTGTACGACACGGCCTTCACTTGTTCTATAATCCTTAACATTATTTTTCTCCGTTGCATTGTTAGAGCTCATTCCATGAAACTCCACAAATTGTTTTTCTACTTTCATAGGTATACCAGCACTAGTACCACTTGCTTGTTCATTAGTTAGTAAGTACTTAGATATAACTTCGCCGCCACCCTCATCATATCCTGCTAACATACCACCTAGCATTACAAAGTCTGCACCGGCACCAAATGCCTTTGCTACGTCTCCAGGGCTAGAGCACCCACCGTCAGCAATGATATGACCACCAAGTCCATGTGCGGCATCGGCGCATTCAATAACTGCGGATAGTTGAGGATAACCAACTCCAGTTTTAATCCTAGTAGTACAAACACTACCAGGCCCAATACCAACCTTAACGATATCTGCTCCACTTAGTATTAACTCCTCTGTGATATCTGGCGTTACTACATTACCAGCAATAATTGTTAGCCTAGGATATTCTTGCCTAAACTGTTTTACAAATTCTAAAAAGCCTTCAGAGTAACCATTTGCTACATCAATGCAAACATATTCTATTGACCTGTTCATTTTAAGTACAGCATCAATACGTTCTTTATCAATTGCTGTAACACCTGTACTAACTGCCATACATCTAACTAGGTCAGACTTATATTGATTATTGTTTAGCCAATCCCAAAGATCTGCTGGATTGTCTTCTTTGACTAAGCATGTAAACATACTGTGCCTTGCTAGTGCTAGTGTCATATCCCATGTACCAACACCATGCATATTACTTGCCATGATTGGAATACCGTTGTATTCTTTTTGACTATGCTTGAATGTAAAACTGCGATGTAAATCTACATCACTTCTACTTAACATAGCACTACGTTTAGGACGAAATAGTACGTCACTGTAGTCAAGTTTAATGTCTCGTTCAATCCTCATTTGAAAGTTTCCTCTGTGCAATGTCTATCGGAGTTTCGTAAAACGTTGTTGTTTTACTGTGTTTTGAAAAGTATGGATATTTAGGTAATACAGTTTTGTCCACCCCACTTATGGTTGTGTATTGTACTTTCACAATGTCTGCTAACCAAACCCATCTTCCGTGTACTGTTCTTGTTGGTAACCATGCAAAGGTTTTTGTTTCCTCTGCTTTCATCCTCTTGCTTAAATGCGGATATCTAGTATAAACTGGGTGACCATCATTCTTCAATTTCTGCTTCGTATTCTTCCCAGTATTCAGCCATGTTCTCATCGCTCTCAGGATCGACATACTCGTCCCTCCACTTATCAGTGCTCCATCCTACATTGGCTTCATAACTTTTACCCATTGTGTCATTGAAATCATAGTTGGCTTCTAACCATACTTTGTCGTATGCAAGGTCCTCTACAAACTCTCCCATGTCAGTTTCGTTTACTGTCATAACAAGTTTCTTTTCATCAAACTCTTCATCTGTATCAATGAACCAACTTGCAAAGCCACCTTTCTCCACACTCATAAAAACCATTACAGGTGTACAACCTTCAGGTGTTTCTCCACTACCGCTTGAGATGTAACCACCTTCTCTGCCTTTAAGCCAATATGCTTCAGCACTCATTTCATTTTCGTAATCTCCGCCCCAGTCATCTGAGCCATCAGTTGGAACAGGAGTTACAACAAAACCACCATCTGCAAAAGCGGCGTTGATATGTTCTTTGTCATCAACTGAATACCAGCCTTCAATGTCATTACTGTCCTCTAGAATGTTAGGTGAATCACTATCAAAACTTTCTTCATCATCTGCCCACTCACTAAGTGATAACACATGATCAATAAATCCGCTACTGTGAGCACCATCTTCTTCAATCTTAGGTGCCCAATATTGTGCAAACTCTTCAGTGACTGTGCCTATTGCACATTCGCCACCATATCTGCCACCATCTATTCTATATCTATACTTTGCCATTTTTACTCCTGTGGAAATACTCTAAGAGGACAAGTTTGACGGTATCTACTGCTTTTTAAGTGTCCACTTAAAATTACCTTGTCTCCTTTAGTAAAGTTAAACTTACCTGCTTCTTGCGAAACACTTACACCGCCACCACCGCCTAACTCAATAAACAGTAATACTCCTGGCTTAGCCATGCCCTTTCCAATTTGGTCTCCAATAGCATTTCCTAAAGATGCTCCAACTATTGTGCCAATTGCTTCTTCAATCTCGCCTTTGTCTTTTGTTGCACGATTACCTATGTATGCTCCTGCAACGGCGCCTCCAGATTGATAAGTTTCTACAGGTCCTTCAATCATTATATCTTTTGCTGATACGATTGTGCCTGAAACAAAAGGACACGGCTCTCTTGCTTCTCCCCTTTCGGTTACTTCTGGTTTTAAACTACCACCTACAGCACAACCTGTAAGCAGTACAATATAAATTGATATTAATAAATTCTTCATCAGTCTGCAAATGCCCTCTCTAATAAAAAGTTTCCACTTTCTCCAACATTACCTTCTTGCCAACCTAGACTTTTAAACATAGTTCTGCAACCTTTGTTTAAATCAGGCGAGCCACAAACCATAACTGCGTCTCTGCCTTTGGTAAAACCGCCTGGTAAGTAATCTTCTATGTATAGCCAGAACCTACCAGGTCTTACATAAGGTTCTTGTGTAACAGTATTAATATACACGAGTTTAGGAAATATGTCAACCAGTTTATCAATTTGGTCAATGTATGATAACTCATTTACATTTCTTACTGTATGAAACAGGTATACATTATCGTATTGTTGATATGTTTCGTAGTCATTTATAATGCTCATAAAAGGAGCAATACCGGTGCCTGTGGCTAACATAACTAAGTTGTCTGCAGGTTTTAAATAATCTATAACCAAACTACCCACACACTTAGGTTTTATTAGTAATTCATCTCCGGGTTTGATGTTTTGTAGGATTTCTGTGAAAGGACCGTTTGGTACTTTGATACTTAGGAATTCAATGTGGTCATCGTAGTTTGTGCTAACTAAACTATATGCTCTAAATACTTGTTTACCACCGTTGTACTTTTCTTCTGGTAAACCAATCATAGCAAATTCGCCGTTCTTGAATCTAAATGTTCTGGGTCTATTAGTTGTAAAACTAAAAAGCCTATCGCTGTAGTGTGTAACTGTGGTTACTTCAACTGAATGCATTACCTCTGCGACTCCCATGGATATACAAGCCAAACATCTTCTTCTGCTTTGTTTATCTCATGGGAAAAATACTTTACATTTCCAAAACTACTAGCAAGGTTCTCTGTGAGTGTTGCAAACCTAACATTGTGTCCCCAAATTTCCATCAGCCATCTAGCATCGCCGGGTAAACAGTTAGATTCCCAATCACTACATAAGTGATTAAGAGTTTCACCTGTGTCGTTAATATCATCTACAATTAGAATCTTTTTGCCGTTGTAAGCATCTTCGCTCATCCACAAATTAGATTCTGTTTCTTTGTCATCCCTAAAACTTATTTTAAGAGCATGGCAAGGAATATCAGTCCAGTTAGAAATAATTGTAGCAGGTATGTTACCACCTCTGGTCAATCCTACTATGTAATCTGGTTTCCATTCTTCTTTGTACATCTGCATGACAATACTTTGACACATAAGTTCAATGTCTTGCCAAGTGTAAAAGTGTTTTTTTAGTTGTGCCAAACTTTCACCTCGTCATTGATAGTTTCTATCTGTGGTGATTCTTCATTATTCAAACCAGTAAATGCATCTCGATTCAAATAATACATATGAGCTTTGCCCATAGTTGTGTGCGTTAGTTCTCTTTGATAAAAGTCTGGGTAGCCTTCTATGGCATCTAGTTGTTCCATTACTTCGTCGCTAACTTCCCAAACTTCTCCTTGAATTTTGTATGTTCCGTTTTTAATTACTGCTGGAAAACTGCCTAAGTCAATTAGGTCATAATCAGGATAATTAGTTACTGCTTTTCCTACAATGGAAACGTCATCTCCAAAGCCGTCTAAACCTCTAATAGTGCCTCCCGATTTTAATGTTCCGTACACAAATACTTTATTGCTCATTATTCAATTTTTCCTCAAGTGCCTTGATGCGTTGATTCATCACTGTGAGTAATTTACTACTGTCAGCACTCATAGGTATCGCTCTACTTTCTATGGCCATCTTTTCTAATTCGTCGACCCTAGCATTAAGATTAGCAATTACCTCGTCTTTCTCCTTTAGAACTGTAAACAGTTCTGCCTTAGTCATTTGTGTAGTGCTTTTTTTCATACTACTACTTATAACTACATTCCTTTTGTGATGACAAATATTGATAAAATAATCAACACCTGCATTACAATAAACAAATTAGTTAGTTCTCTCATTGTACCTCAGCCGCAAATAGTAACATTAGCATTACTATTGCAGTTATAAGAAGAGGACTAAAATTAATTAATAAATTTTTATCAAACTTATCCATTAAACTACCGCCTTTATAATTTCTACAAACAGTTTGCCATACTTAGCAAACCAACCTTCTTCTTCTGTTAATGCAATACCGTAGTGATTTGCTAACTGTATTGCAGTCTCAGTATCCAAAAACGAATTACCAACTAACAAAAATCCTGCACTAGAAACAAGTAAAAACATATGATCATTTGCTCTAAAACTGTGTGTCATTATTAGTATTGTACCACAAAACAACATTAGATATGCTGTAAGTTCCATGTGTGGATTTATTGCAATACCAAGTGCCATTGTCATTCCTAAGAACAACAATGAACAACCTACAAGTTTTAAAGTTGATTGTATAAAATTACTTAACTGCTTCTTCTGTTTTGCTGTCATTTCCTTCTGGGTTAGTTAGAATTGTTGGGTCTGTGTTAATAGCCTCGACCTCCAACTCTTCGTTATACTCTTCTAGCATATCAACTATGCCAAAATGTTCATCAAATTTTATACCAACAGGGTCATTCTCAAAAAATGCCTTGTTATCGTATACACTATATGTTCCTTCGGATATACTACCTACAAAATCCATTGCAGGTTCAAAGAACATACAGTCTGCTGACACACCTTCGTTGTTCAACATGTATGTCATAAATGCTTGTTCTGGTGGCGACCATGCACTTTGGAAGTATCCTCTGATAGTTGCTGTATCACCATTCTTAATTAGTGCTAAATCGCAAGTATCAATCTCCCACTTAGTTCCCCAAGAACTTAATGCGTCATGATAGTCCCATTCTCCCAAAGGAGCCATGTGCTCCAAGAACTTTTCGTCTTTGCCTGCCTCAAAAAGTTCTTCTATTTTCTCAGTAGGGCCAGAAATCTCCGCCCAGTTATTACACCAATTAGGCATTACTTTACCCCCCAACCATGTCTTTCGTAACCAATATCACTCTTTGTGTATCGCATGACAGGTTTATCAATACCAAAGATTTCCTTAGCAACCCAAGGAACAAAACTCCAAACGTTGTAGTCTCCACCACCCTGTACTTCTAACAGTCCGTCTTCAACTACAATGTTAAAGTCAGAAAAAGTATTAGTAGTCTTAAACTTCTTCTCCCAACTATACTTTGTTCTCATAGGTCTCATCTTAAGATCAGACTTATTAAGAACTTCCACGATCTGATCTTGACTAAGACCAGGTATTTTTACTTGCTTATGAAATTTCATTAAGCCACCTCCAATTCTTCTCTCAATTCTGCACTATTGCCATCAAACCAACCATTCTTGGTTTTGAATTGACACCTATAGTGATTACGTTCTCCACCCTCACCAGGTATCCATTGCTCAGCCTTGCCGATGATACCTGCTCTCCAGTGACTATATTCAGGACTGGGAGTGTGATGGGTACGACATAACCAACGGTCTCCACCCCAATAAAACTCTATTGGAGTCTCCCATGGTTCGCAAATCGGACCTTTGCCGTCGCCATTTTTACCAAGGTCACGTATCTCCCAATCCAGGATATATTCTTCAAAGTATTCGTCGCTACTCTCAATTATTTTTGAGAGAGTAGGAATACCCTCTTGAGCAATCTTGTTGATTTGCTTGGTAGTCAAATCAGTAACAAAATAAGTGTTACCACCTTTGAACTTCCAATGTTGAGGACATTCGCCCTTGCCGTCCCAATCATGGGCGCCATAGTTCTCACGGTGTTGTGTTTGAATAACTAAGGTTTGCATTAAACGTTCCTCACAATGTTTTCGTTATAGTAGTCTAAGATGTTACCGTTCTCATCTCTACCTGGAGATGTACTAGCATGTATAATGCTATCAAATTTTCTAACATCAATACCAGTTCTGTTAAGAACACTATCAATTACTCTGTCTCTCATAACTTTCATATGAGGTACATTAATACTTACAGGAACTTCAGAACCTTCAGGATGATCAACGTTCTCTTCGTGACTATACCACATTTCTTCTAAACTGGTAAGTTGGATATTGACACTATCCTCATCGTTTGTGTTATAGCAAGTTAAACTACCAATATGATAACCTGGTATTGACACAATTTTGTCCTTGCTTTGGTTCTTAGTATTCAAATTCTGCATAAAAAACTCCTACCTTTTTTATTTGTTATGCTATTATTATACTAAAATGTGTGCATTTGTCAACCGTTTTTACCACAAAATCTAGTCAAAACCACCTTTAAATGCAGGTTTTTGTCTGAATTCTGTAATCTTTTAATGATGTTTTAATGATTGATAAATAAAATTGTAACAAAACTGTAACATTACTGCTACGAATTTGTAACAGACTCCAATAGGAGAAATGGTTACTTAGCAATAAGTTATAGACTGCGTTACTCAAATACAGGAGAATGACATGGCGAAATCCATAGGAATAGTAGCCAGTGCAACTCAACGTTTCGCATTGGATACTTGGAATAAATTAGATACTATAATGAAGGCTGGTAGGCTCACTAACGTGGCCAAGGTAGCCGGAGTTAGTAGTTAAATAAAAAAGGGAGCAATTCGCTCCCTTTTTACTGTTAGGTTCCGTCCCAAGGTTTGCCATCATTGCATTGGTCTTGCCAAGCAATTTCTTCAAATGTTGCGGCACCAGTAGGTTGATAATAATCGCACTGGTTATAAACTCCGTCTCCGTTAGTATCACATGCACGTTGCCATGCAACCATATTAAATGTTAATCCTTCACTCCACGGAATATATGCTTCACACCATGCTGGTGAACCCATTTCCATGGAATCATCTGTTCCAGTATCCACTTCAACATAGTCTCTACTTGAACTAGGCTTAGCAACTTGGAAATGTACTCCGCCATTGCTATACTGCTTTTTCGTGTAGAATCTTCCTTTTTCCCCTATAAAAATATTCTGTTCCTCAGAAAGGGTGTAGGTAGAACCGTCATCATAATTGATAACTGTATCTGCCAATGCACTCATAGAAAAGAGTGCTAAGGTTAGTAGTAAGTATCTCATGTATGTCTCCTTTGATACAATGTAATGTACTCCTTATAGGTAGCACATTAAATTGTTTGCTTACTACAAAAGATATTTATCCAAAAAAAAGCACCCGTCCGGGTGCTTTTTGGCGTTAAATTAATTAACCTTCGATGTTACCACCTGACATATCTGCGTTACCGTCTTCCATACCTGCTTGTTGAAAAGCATCTACTTCTACGTTTGCTTCTTCCACATGTACATTTGCTTCATCATGATAATACATATCAACTTTAGCATCTTCGTGGTACATTGGTTCAACGTTTGCTTCTTCAACAACTGGTGCTGGTTCCATATCTGGCTCAGCAACAACAGGTTCTTGGTTTGGTGCGTCTGGCATCATTGGTGCTTGATCAATTTCATTGATGCTGTATTCAACATCATCATGATCTGGCATTGGTACAGGATCTGGTTCTATTGCTGGTGCTTCAGGTTCCATATACTCTTCTACTATTTCAGTAGGAGCAACGTACCAATCATCAGCATAACCATTTGACCAATCGTTAACACTTTCTTCTACCCATACATTACCATGCTCTGGCAAGTATGTCATGTCTGTGTGATAGTTTGTGAATAGGTTGAATTCATCCCATTCATAATCGTTTGGTGCCATCCAACATTGACAGCACTCGTCCCAATATGCACCTTCGCCTAATCCTTCTGGACATGGGTGAGTTGGTGTTGCTGGGTGCAAGTAATCGCCTACTGCTGGAGCAACAAATACGTTATCGTACTGTTCTGGCTCCTCGTGGTGTGGAATTTCCCATAGTTTCATTTCTAGTTTGCTTAACTGTTCTCTGACACTATGGATCATTTCCATTATTTCTTGACGTGGGTCTAACATAATCTTCTCCATATATGTGTATATTGTTATAACAGAGTGTGGTGGGTGTGTATTGTATATACACCTTTATTTATTAATAAAAGGCGTTTGTAGTATCACTATGGTCAGTTATATCTTTGATGCCTTTGAGTTCTGGTATCTCAGCCATCAACTGATCTTCTACACCATATTTAAGTGTCATGTCAACTTGGGCACAGCCTTGGCACCCGCCTCCAAAACTTAATATGGCAATGTTATCCTCAGTTATTTCTACTAGATTACATTCACCACCGTGTGCCGCTATACCTGGATTTATATCATTCCACAGCACATAGTTTACTCTATCCTCCAGTGAAGCATCTGGACCTACTGCTGGCATCTTACTGTTAGGTGCCTTGATAGTTAAACTGCCTCCATATGATTCTGTATCATAGTTTACAGTTGCTTCATGTAAAAATCTAATACTGCGTTCATCTAAGTAACAATTTACTTTGTCAAATTTGTAAAGTACAGTATCTGCTTCGTTACCTTCCCTACAATATGTAAGCAAAGTTTCTGCTTTAGGCGTTCCAGCCTTGTCAACAAACAACCGAACACCAATAATCTTATCACCCTTAGGGTCATTTAAGTTCTGTGTTTCAAGCAGATTGTTTAAATATTCCTGTGCAGGTTCTGTAACTGTTATACTGTATTCGTTTTGCGTTAAAGTTGACATTGTTCTAATCCTATTTTACTTTCTTTAAGAAATTCTTCTCCTGTGCCTTTAGCGGCTCTATAATTTATTAAATAATATACACTACTTATCCCCGATTGGTGTATAAGTTTGGCACATTCTATACAAGGCATGTGAGTACAGAATAATGTTGCATCTTTAGAACTTTCGTTACTCTGTGCTAACTTTGTAATTGCATTTGCTTCTGCGTGTAATACTTCTGGTTTTGTTTTATCATCTATTTCACAAACATTGTCCCAACCACTAGGCATACCATTATAACCTATACTAATAATACGATTGTCTTTTACAATGATAGCACCTACTTGGGCACGTTTGGCATGGCTCAGTTTTGCTGTTTCCATAGCAATTTTCATAAAATAGTTTTTAAACTTATCCTTCATATTTGCTTACACTCACAGCAGAACTTCTGCCTCCAAAACCAAAACTTGTTTTCATAAGTTTATTGTATTCAAAATGTTTCTTAGCATCAAATGTAAATGCAAAGTGTGTATCATCAAACGGCTCAACCAAACCTGCGTTACCAGGAATAATATCTTGTGCCATTGCTTCTGCACCAAGTACAAGTTCAATTAAACAACTTGCACCCATCATGTGACCTATTTGTCCTTTGTTGCTGTATAGCCATGTGTCTTTGTTAAAGTATTCTTTTAGCACATTAAATTCTACAGGGTCACCAACAGGAGTTCCTGTAGCATGTGCATTTAACACATTGTAATCATCTACTGTAGTTCCTGCTCTTTGCATGGCTTCTTCAATTGCTAACCTACCTCCAGTTCCTTTTGGATCTGGTTGTGTTGGGTGGTGTGCATCACTGGCAATACCAATGCCATCAATTACCCAACGTATGTTAGCACCACGAGCCTTTGCTTTTTCCAAAGGTTCAACCACCAAGTACACACTTCCTTCTCCCGGAATAATTCCGTCACGGTCTTTGTCCCACGGTACACTCTTTGGTGTTTTTGAGTGGGCACCTAAAGCCTGGAAATAGTATAGTGTGGTACTTGATGTCATGAAATCTGTTGCACCAACAATGGCAACGTCTGTGCCTGTTTCTAAATACTTCTCTGCTGTTTGTAATGCTTGTACGCCTGATATACATGTAGCGGCTATTACACTACAAGGTCCATGTATTTTGTAATGTTCGCTAATAATATTGCTGACATATTCTTGTGCAGAATTCAATAACACTTTAGGGTGTATCTTTCTTCTGCCTCTGATTAGATCTGTAACCCAATCTAGTTCTGATAAACAACCGCCTTGTATACTTCCAACAAACACTGGTGTTTGTTTTGGCAACTTTTTAATACCGCTCATACGAATTGCTTCATCAACAGCAATCATACTTGTTTTACAGATAGGGTCTGAGTATCTCATTTCCTTATCTTCAATTAAGTCATCAATATTTACGTCATCATAATTACAATGAAATATTTTTTCTAGTTTCATTAATGGACTAGCAATAGGGTCATCTTTGATTCTTGCATCTTGCAACGGTACGTCCATGTTGATAAGATTTTCCATATTGCTAGGCAAGTCGTTCCCTAATGGAGATACAACTCCGACTCCTGTTACTGCCATTTTCATAGTTTTTTCCTCTTGTTAGTTTTTATATCGTTCTGCTAAGTACTTCTCTGCGTTTACCCATTCTCCTTGCTTCATGAATCCCCATGTTCGTACTACTGGACCCGGAATAAATAAAGTCCAAGTATCAGTGCCAGGCTCCAACTCAATACGGTGCAATGACCTACTGCCAGCAAAGCGGACCGTAAAGGGTCTTCTCCATCTTCGCTCGCCAGTTGTGAGATGTTCCCAATAACCCCCTTTGAGGATAATAGTACAATAAGGCCAAGGATGATCATGTAAATCATCTGGATCTCCTTTGTGAAATTTGTGTAGGAAGATGTTAAATGGAAACCATCTCCTGTGTCGCAAAAACAAGTAATACCTTGTTAAATACGGTTCCTTTTCTGCGTCATAAATGACTCTCTTTCTACCCAATACTTCTAACAACTTTAATATCATACCCAACCTCCGGCATGTGCAAGTTGCATTGCCCATAGTCTATGACTAATGGCACTTGGGTATGTTACATTCATTTGTAAACGTTGCCATGAAGTATCATCCCAATAAGCATATACACTCTCGATGCAATCTAACTGTTTCTGTTTATACTCTTTATCAGTGTTAGGGCACCAAGATAGTACGCAATTATTATTCTCTAAAAGTAATGCTGGATTACTCATTTGTCTACCTTCTTTTAATTCAACTCCGTCAAGTTCTGCATTAAAAGTTGTCCAATCCTTAGGTACTGTTTTACAATTATATTTCTTTCTTTCATTCTCTGTAACTAACCAAGGATTAAAATTTTTCCAAATAACAAATTCAATATCATTGTCAGGATACTGTGCCTTTATATCATCTGCCCATTTTAAGAAGGACCTATCATATTCGTAAAGCCATCTACCTACGGAAAGACCTAAATCTTCTCTCTTTTCTCTTGTCCACTTTTTAATAAATTCTGATTCATGTACATGACAAGCATTAGCACATCTGTGTGGATCTGTTATCTGTATGCAAACTCTAATCTTATTATATTGATTTATCCAGTTAGGTATTTCCTTCTCTGCTTTATTGAACATGTTTGTTGTGTGATCACCAGGCCAACAACTTTGATATAAATCGCTGTTTAGTATTGCACTCATTATAGGACCTACAGTATCTTTAACACCTTTCTTAATACTTTCGCTTGATTCCTTTGTGGTGTTGCCTGTATGCATATCTCTAAGTTTGCCACCATATGCCCAACTTTCACCAAAGAACATTAATAGTGTTCTTGAGTTTCTGTATATTGCAAATTGTGTATTGGGAAAATTATTTTCTCTACTGCCTTGTCGTTCTTCAACAACCTCATTTGCATTCTTCTCAAAAAACTCTATGCCAGTAACTGGTTTGCACATGATGTTATCAGGATCTATTAGGCTGAGGCCGTTACTATCGGTGAATGGCGGAAACAATTTATTCCTGCCTCCCCTTTGTAGTGTATTGGGGATAAACGTCATACTAACCTATCTAATAGTTTTCCGTTTGACCTAGACATAATCTGGTACATATTTTCTGCATAGTGGAACATTGCTACATATAAACCTGTGCTTACTGCTAATTTAAAATCAAAAGGTATAGCAGATATGTATGTTTCCATAAGCGAACCACCGCCTATGACCCACACAGAGCCGTTTACAGCAACGTGCCATAAGGCCATGGACCCAACACTTGCCCAAAAAAGGCTCTTTGTACGCCGTGTTATAGTAGGCGTAATAGCAAATACTATTAGTATGGTTGCGAGAATAAGAGTGTTTACTGGTTCTAAAAATAGATTTGAGAATGCCATAATTGATACAGGAAGTAAATACTGTAGTCGCTTATCATCTGTTAGTCTTGGCATAAAAACTGCCATTGCTAGTAGCGGAGAAAAATTAGGTGGCAACCCTATAAACCTACTTGCAATTAATAATGCTACCAATAATACTAAATTTTTAAACACTTACTTTCCTTGTCTAATTTTTGTTGCTGAAATATCTTCTATTTCTTTTTCAAAATGTTCTTGTTCTATTTTATATCCAACGTCTCTACCGTACGTTATATTTACTATATTTGGCACAATATTGAATATAATCTGACCAGCATAATTTACTAATTCTTTATGCAAGTTTTGTACTACTTGTTCTGCTGTATAAGGATTGTTTTCATCAGTTGCCATGTCTCGGACCATAATGTTTACTTGTCCTGTTTTTGCTAATGCCCTATCTAACAATGCTTGATGTCCTGCATGCCATGGTTGATATCTACCTAACATTTGTACAGTAGGCTTTTGCCCATCAAATGCATATCCTCCAACCATCCATGCAATGTTTATCCAATCTGTATCATTCCATTCTGTTACAGTATAATTTGCAAACACACTTCTTTCGAATACTTTATTAGTATCTTCGAATCTCCCCTCTTCAATTGTGTCCATAAATATTTCAATGTCTGCACCAAAATCAATTCTTTGTTGTTGATAAGGAGCAACAAAGTCTGCTATTGCTATTTTACCTTCTGCAGATGCTTTATCGCATAAATCTTTCATTCTTTTATTTTGTCTAAGTCTTCCCTCTTCAGAGAAGTCCCAGTCATCTGCTTCTTGTCTTACTACATCTGCATTGAACCATTTGACTCTATCACCAAATGACCAATACAATTTTTCTGCTAACGTTGTTTTACCTGATCCTGGCAGGCCATAAATTAATACTTTCATATCTGATTTGTTTGTACTCTTTTTCTTAAACTTGTGGAAGAGAAAGAGTGGTCTCTCCCATTGTAAACTATTTTCATATTTCTTTGCTTGGCAATGTCTTTACCTGTGAACTCTTTGTTTTTGTATTCGTCCCCTAGTATTCTAACATTGATTGGCAAAGTGAGAAGTAAATCAACTAAGTCTTGTTCTGTGTTATAAATTACAATCTCATCTACATATTTTACAGCCGCCAATTGTATTTGTCTTTCAACAATACTTTGAATAGGTTTATTCTTTTCTGGACGGTCTTGTGTAGGATCATTTTGTAAACCTACAATTAAATAATCGCAGTGATGTTTTGCTTCTTCAAGCATTGTGATATGACCTGCATGTAGCAAATCAAATGTACTACAAGTGAAACCTATTGTTCCACAATCTTTATAACTCAATCTCATTTAGTTCTCTTGGCTCCTCATGAAACTTAAATACCCAAATCCATGCACCTTCATCAGACGCAGAACTTGTCAATATACTATTATTACACATTTCTGCATCTACGTCAACCGTTTTTGCAAGTGATAAAGTTCCTTTAGTTGCTGGTATTGGTACACCAACTTGTGTTAATTGTGTGTCTGTTAATGCTATAACACCCATAGCATGTATAGTACCGTGTGGACTAGTTGCTACAGGACTTTCTTGTACTTTGGGTGAACTAAAACCAGTCATTATTAATTGATTATTAGGGTTTTGTTTTATTACTTCTGTATAATATAAATGTTCCATAGGCATGCCTACAATACTAGAAACTTTGTGACAAATTAATTTTATAAAGTCATCTGCGTATGGGCTTATAATGTGCCTATCGATGTCGTCATCACTAATAGTTTCAGTTAATGCAGGAACTATCTTTAATAAATATTGTATGTCTAAGGGAGATATAAAATCATTATAAAATACAACCTCAGGTTCCTCGGTTATTGCAACCAAACTATCGCCAATGATGTCTTTTATCTCTTCTTCCCTGGATTTAAACATATAGAATACACCTAAATATATAATTGTTGTAATATGATAAATACTTATATCAAACAACTTAGTAGGAACACTATAAATGGCTGATTATAAAAATTACGGGCAAAGTGGAGTAGGTAGAGATGTTCAACTTGGTAAACAAGGACCAAGGCTTATTGCAGACACCTCAGCAGGGACATTCCAATTCAAAGACTTAGGTGGTACATTAACTACCGTACAAGGTGCTGATGGCACAGCCGCTTCAGACTTTGTTACAAAAAGTCAGTTAGATGCCGCGTCTTCAGGTACAGAAGCAACTTCATTTACATTAGGTACAGCACCAGATGGTGCATATTTTATTACACCTAATATTGATGGTGCGGCCAGTAATGCAATTAGACAAAGTGCTGTAACAGGATTCACATCCAGCACAACTGTCACAGAGGCTATTGATCAATTAAACGAAGCAATGCTTAACGTACAGAATGACACTTACGTTAGAGATGTAGCATTTACAGTTGACAATGCAACTGGTGGTGCTCCTATGACAAGTACATTAACAATTACCTCAAATGGTAGTCCAAACAGATATACAATTAACTGGGGTGACGGTAGTTCAACTACTGCTACATCTGATAGCACACCAAGTCATACATATACCAGTAACGTAGGTTCACCTTTTGACGTAACAGTAACAGCATTTAACAACTTAGGTGCAGGTGCTGGTAGTACAGCAAGTCTAACCAAAGAAGACTTTATTACATTGTACACAGCAGATCCAGTAGTAAGTTTTGAAATGTTTGCAGGTAGTTCCGGTGGTACAGCAGTAACTTTTGTTGATGACGGTGTTGCATTGTACTTAGATAACAACACAACAAACATTGGTAGTGCTACTGCAACATACGAAATAGAATGGGGCGACAGTACTGCTAATAGTTCAATTACAAGTAACGATTTCCCAGGTGGTGCGGCAGGTTCAAGACTTGCACACACCTACACAACTTCAACAGAAACAGAAAGAACTTATAATACTAAGTTAAACATGCTCACGCATAGTACAGCAAACCCAACCCAGGTTCCACAAGCAAGTACAGTAGCAATTAAAGTGTATGATACGCATACACCAGAAGTAGCACTAAGTAGTACAAGCGGTATTAATGAAAGTGCAACAAGTGGACACCCTGTAACATTTACCAATAATACAGAAAACACAATTGGTAGTTATGCAGATTACGGCATTCAATATAGATATGTTTGGGGAGATGGTACAACATCAACAGTAAACGTTGGTAGTGGTTCAAATGGTGATACAGGTGGAACAATTAACCACACCTATTCACTAACAAACGGACAACAAGCGGCGGGTACGGCAGTTGACTATACAGGTAACTTAGAAGTTATTTCAAACCATTCAAGTTCACCATTTAAAACTTCTAACTTCACAGTTCACGTAGAACCAGATGTTAGAGCAAGTATTACAGCATCAGCAGTAAATTCAAGTTTAAATGATGCTAGTGGTGACAACATTAGAACAGTTTATAAAGGTACAGATTTAAGTGGTAACGACAGAGCAGTAATCACAGTTGATAATACAACACAAAATGGTGATACTTATGTTTACACTTGGGGAGATGGAAATAACTCAGGTACAATTAACGAATCAGGTTCACCAGCAGGTTCTGTAGCAGGTGCGAACATTACACATGACTACGGAAGTGCAACGGCAGGAAACTATACTTTAGCATTCTCAACCGATGGAACGCCAGATGTAACAGCACAGTCTGATACGGATTCAGCCACGATAGTAGTTAAAGATGTGCCGGCGGCTCCAGGAGCCTTAAGTACAAAGTCGCTAACATGGAGTACTGCCACCTCTGAGGGTGGAAGAGTAGCATCAGGCTTCTCAAACAATACAACAAGTGCAGATGGACTACCAAGTGCTGGTGATTCATTAACATCAAGTACACTAAGAAGATACGAATCAGGTACAGTTCAAACTAACGTTGTTTCTAATGCTTACAGAAGTGATTCAGGAACATTAAGTGCGGTAGTTAATGCAGTTGCAGATGGACAAAAAGCATTTAGTACATCAACAGGTGAAACAGGAACGTTTACTTCACTGGTTGTTACAAGTGAAGGAGATGCTAGAAACGAAATAGGTAGCAGTTATCCTTCTAACTTTTATCAAGTGTTTAGTGCTAGAGGTTCAAAATCAATCAATTCACTTAGTAAGGGTGCAAACAAAATTAAGTTAAGTCACGATTCTACAGGTGATACTAATGAAGTATTCTTTATCAAAGATAATGTTACAGTAGCACCAACATTAAATGTAGGTAGTGCTACAGTAACTCAAAAAACTGCAGGTACACTTAGATACATTTCAGGTATTGGTTATTACAATTCAGGATCACCAGAAATTAGAATATCAGGACTAACAGTTGATAATTTAGTTGGTGAAGCATATTACGATGGAAGTCAAATTTTACAATTCCAATCAGGTACTAACTATGAAAGTACATCAGGTAGTGCTATAAGTACAACTAACTTTGGTTATTCCGATATTGACGGTGCAAGTACAATGCTTAGTGGTGGTGTACCAATAGCACAAACAGGTGTTGATAGTTCATATGCCTTAGGTGCCTTAGATATTACATTAAATGGTTCAGCAGGTAAAGTTGTTGAAACTATTAAAGCAAGAGCTCAAAACTTAAAAGGTTATGGTAGTTTTGCCGCAGACTTAGGTACTAAGATACAAGTACATACAGATGCACCAAGTGGATTTGTAGAAAGTGCTATTGCAGTTTCAGACAGTTTAGGTGCAGGACATGATGACGATGGATTAAGAATTACAGGATTTAGTGGTTCAACAGATACACCTGCTATTGCAGGATCAACAAACTTTTATACAGCAAATGCATGGAGCGGTGCTGTAACAGTTGCAGGTACTAGCGAAGCAATAGTTAGACTAGGAACATTGCAACATTATACACAAGATTTGTCAAGCGGGTACCTCCCAGTAGGACCCGACTTGAACACTGGTAGAAGTGGAGCACAATACTTTACTTTTGCCTTTAGAAGAACAACAATGTCAAACTTTACAGTTACATTAAGTGGAAAAATTAGTGGCATGTTTATTGCCGCACCAGGCACAGATATTGATGATGCAAGTACATTGAACGGTTGGTTAGACTGTACAAGTACATACGCAGGTGCAGGGTGCCCGGGTGCTGATACAGGTAACGGTGGTAATGGTAGTAACGGTTGTGCATTTACATCAGGTGATAGAATTGTAGATGGCACTACTTATAGCAGTGATGATTTTACATTTACACTTGGAAATCAAAATGCCACAAATGCTACAGGTAACAATGTATTGGTTAGAATTAAACTAGAGTCAGGAGACTCTTTAACAGCAGTGAGTATAGCATAATGGCAATATCAGATAGTCAAAAGGTCGACCTACTATGGAAGAAAGTTGGTTTTGGTAAAGCCAAAACTGATACTAATGCAAGTAAAAAGGCACCTAACGAAGCAACCAACTCAGACTTTATTATTAAGGTAGATCAGATTTGGGCTCAAAGTGCCAGCATACCAGGAGTTATACCAACAGCAAATTCAAGCATAGTTACAGTTTACAGTGATGCATTAGGTAAGGCACACAAACTAACAGAAGATGCAACATCCACTGATAACAGAACATGGACAACAGGTATAACAAATTGGATTGCTCCAAGTTTTGGTGCAACATATCAAGTTAAAGTTTATGCAAGTGCATCAAACGATACTGCTCCACAAACTAATGGCACACAATTATTTGAAACAGGTTCTGGTAGTGATGACCAATGGTACTTCGATTATCAATCAGGTGTATTACATTTTATAGGTAATAACTTACCTTCAGCAATTGGTACAGGTACTGCTAATGTAATTTACTTAGCAGGAGCCAAGTATGCAGGTATTACAGGTATTGGTGCAGATGCCTCCGGAGCAAGTGCTACATTTAGAAAAGCAAACTTGACTGCCGTATTTGCTGATAATACAATTAACGAAGGTGACATTATTGAAGTAACTACAGATGCAGATGGCGAATATGCCGTATACATTGCTAAACAAGATAATCCAACTGCAACTGGACATTTAACATTAATCAGCACAAAAGACAGTTCAGGTGCTGATGCTCAAACATTAAGTGCAACTGCTACATTTGATGGCGGTACACAAACGTTAGGTGATTTAAGTGCATCAAGTAAGCCAGTACAAGTAATGGTAAATGTTACAACTGCATTTAATGGTTCAACAACATTTAGTGTTGGCGATGACAATAATAACTCAAGACTGTTTACAGACTCTTATGTTGATTTAAGTGAGACAGGAGTTTATGTAAGTAATCCAAGTTATGTTTATGCTAATGCTTTAGATGCCGATAATACATTAAAAGTATATGTTACGCAGGGTACATCAACACAAGGCTCTGCAACTGTTTACGTTACATACGCATAACTAGATTAAACTATCCCAATCAATTCCTTGTATCTTTGGACGTCTTTCCCAAGTAACTGGTCTATGATATTTTCCTTCCTGTGAAATATCTTCTAGGAATACTAATTCCTTTTCATGTGATGTGTTGTACCACAGTTGAAGTAATTGCATATTTTGTGCATACATTTGTCTTTCACATGTTGAAGTAATTTGTTTAAAAATATCATTATCTGGAATATGGAAAGGCTCTTCCCAACTACCATGGAAGTTCATTTCTCCAACTGAAACTTTATAAAATGCTATAATGGCACTTTCTACTTGTGCAACAAAATCATTCCTAAATAAGAAATACAACTCATCTGTATTAGAAAGTAAATCTTCAAAGAATGTAGGTTTCCTCCAAGGAGAAAAGTTCTCAGTAAGCATAAGAGGAAAAACTTTTACACAATTAGACACTGAAGGATTTTCCCAACTTCTCATTACACCTTTGAATTGTGCTTTACGTTCTGCATCAGATCTTGGTGTACTTTCAAATCCATGTCCTAATGTTCTTAGGTTTTCATGATGATTAATCATATCAGGATTTGCGCCTAATATCTTATTTAAAAACCAAGTGCTACCACACCTTGGAGAGGTACATAACACAAAGTTTGTTCTTTTATTAAATGGTTGGTCGAATATATGCATAGTATCAATACTTATCTGTTAAATAGTATTTATGAATGCATTTAAGATAACCTTTGATGACATACTGCCTATATGGGAAAAACAGTTATGGCCAGATAGACAAAGTGCTATTGAACCAATGAGTGCTATGACTTGGCCTTTTGAGGGCAGTCCAGAAGAATATGATATGAACATATTTTCAAGATACGATGCAACGTTCTTTGCAGTATCACGCAAAAATAAAATTGTAGGTGTGAACAGCGGTCATCGTACGTCACCTATGCATTATCGCAGTAGAGGTATTTGGGTAGATCCTAAACACAGAAGAGAAGGTATTGCTCAAACACTTTTTAATTTAACTGAACTACAAGCAAAGCAAGAAGGTTGTGAAATGATTTGGAGTATTCCAAGAAAAACCGCCCTTAGTTCTTATACCAGATTTGGCTTTGAAACTGTGGGCGGGTATATTAAAACTGAAACTTCTGATTCAAATATCTACGTTAAGAAGATTTTATAATCGACAGACCACACCATACAACTAGTGCAACTGTCAATGTAAAGAAATACATTGATAGCAGTCCCATGTGTTATTCTCCTTGTTCAGATTCCAGTTTGCGTTGATGTACTTCGGACAAGTACTCAATCATAGTTTGTGCGTCACTTCTTTCAAAAGGATCACCATCGACATTGTCGTCAAATCCTGGTTCGATAAACATTTGTTCTACAATACCGTTATCAATAACCATACTGTATCTCCAACTTCTCAAACCAAATCCAATGTTTGACTTGTCAATAAGAAAACCCATCTTTCTAGTAAATTCGCCAGCACCATCTGGTACTGCTCTTACTTTCTCGATACCTAATGACTTAAACCATGCATTCATAACAAAACTGTCATTAACACTGATACAGTAAATGTCATCAATACCTAAGTCAGTAATTTCCTTATGAGCGGCTTCGTATCCTGGTAAGTGTGTGCTTGAACAGGTTGGTGTGAAAGCACCAGGTAATGCTACTAATACAACTCTACGGTCGTTAAACATTTCTGATGTTTTCATATCTTTCCAAGCAAATCCAGGTGCTTCATCAATTTGAATTCTGCTTTTGAATGTGACTTGTGGGGTAGTTACATAAAACATTTTTAGTTCCTTCTGTTTATTACAGATATATTTATTTTATTTTGAGTAGAGCATATTGAAGTTCTTGGCAAAGTTTCTTACAATCTTCTTCATCATTGTAAGGAGCAAAACTAATTCTCACTATACCCTTGCCTCCGCTTATCCTGTCTACTATAGGGTGGGCACATACTTTGCCTGTGCGTATGGCTACGTCTGTGTTTGCCATTAACATACCAACGTCTGCACTATGTCCTGACTCTGGTATAAGTGTTATGATGTTGTTTGTGAATCCTTGTATTGGAAACACTTTACAATTAGGTAGTACATCAACACCATATGCAAGTAGATGTTTTAACACATCTTGTTCCTGCAAATATATTGTAGGGAAGCCAACATAAGTAAGCATCTCACATGCCATTCCGAATCCTATTATGTTAGCAATATCAGGAGTTCCTGGACAATGTTTGTCTACTCCTCTTTTAAGTTTTACATTATTAAATGTAACTTGTTCAACTGCACCACCTCCAAAATATTGTGGAAATAAATCATCAAAATCAAAGTTAGAATACAATGCTCCAATTCCAGTAGGTCCATACATTTTGTGGGCACTGAATACAGCAAACTCTACAGGTGTATCTGTTAAATCTATTTGTTCGTGTGCAACTGTTTGACAAAAGTCTACGCATACTGTAGCACCAAACTTATGAGATAAATCTGCAATAGCGGCCCAAGGTTGTGTTACACCTGTTACATTACTTGTTGCACAAATACTAACTAATAAATCCTGATGACCGTTTGCATGTTCTTGTAATAGTTTTTCTAACTCATACATATCCACGCAACCATCAAAATCATTTATAGGGACTACAATAAGTTGACCATTTTCAACAGACCTTCCTTGTGTAAGCCAAGGCACAATGTTTGCATTATGTTCTGCTTCTGTTACTAAAACTTTTTTAAATCCTTCCATCCAACGAGCAATAAGATTAAGTCCTTGTGTTGTTCCGCCAGTGAACATAATATTTTCAGGTGATACATTTATTAAATTTGCAACTTGTCCTCTTGCTACATCTATTGCTACACTGGCACGTTCGCTAATTGCATACTCGCCTCTGTTAGTATTACTGCGATACTCTTCATAGTATTGGTTCATTGCTTTTAGCACAGATGAGTGCGTTTGCGTACTTGCGGCGGAATCAAAGTAAGCCAGGTTTGGATTGTTTACAAGTGTTGGGAAGCCTTGTTTTAAGTCCAACACTTCAGACTTCTTCAGTAATTATCTGTAGTGGGTGTCCTGCATGTCGAGCCACAACAGTTGATTCATGTACTTTTTGCTCGGCAATTTCTAAACTATAGGTTGCAACAATACACTTTCCTTGTTCGTGAACTTGCTGAGTGATTTGTTGAGCCTCTTCTATATTTTTATTAAAGACCTCAATAAGCAAATGGATCACGAAAGGGACAGGTGTAAAGTCGTCATTAAGGAATATGACATTGTATCTCTTTGGATAGCGAATCTCTGTTGCTGTTCTTTCTTGTGTTTTAGTTTGTGCCATATGTGTATTTATGTCCTATCAAGGTAGTGGGTGACTAACTTTTGGTAGCCACCACACTATATACAATTTTAGGGATTGATAATTAAGAAATATCAATTGTTTTAGGTTTCATTGCCTCAGGCACATTCCTAAACAAATTGATTCTTAAAATGCCATCTTCTAGTTTGGCACTTTCTACTTCTACATAATCAGCAAGTTTGAAAGTTCTTGTGAAGTTTCTTTCTGCAATACCTTTATGTAAAAACTCAACTGAATCATCGGCATCTAATGTATTAGTCTTGCCCTCAATTTTGAGAGTACCGTCTTCAATTGAAATATCAATATCTTTCTTTGTAAAACCAGCAACTGCCAGTGTGATAGCATACACAGGTTCCGCATCTTCCATATCATGCTTAGTAATATTAAAAGGTGGATAGCCTGTTTGAGCCGTTGCGAATGAAGGATCGTTAAAAAACTGATCTGCTAATCTGTCAAATCCGACGCTCATTCTGTATAGTGGGGATAGTGATTCTGTAGTGAATCGTAATTGCTTTGTCATATTAATCTCCTATAAATAGCAAGTTAATCTATCTTAAACTTTCTAAACCCTTATGGCGAATAAAAAGTTCGCGGAGTGAGGTCGTTTCTGTTAGTGTGTATCTGTATCTCCTCACAACACTTGGTATACTTCTTCGGTTCCTTTGATGTTGCCATCTCCGGTCGTTTGTTGGATACCCCAAATAAAAAAGCCTCTTCAATGTTATTGTTTTCAGCTCTTTCTAAACTTGGACGAATAAACCCGAGCTCTTTTGAAGACTTATATTGCAAAGCCCGAGCTCTTTTGAAGATTTAATCTTCCTGATAGAACGGTGTCTATCGTAATGTAGGTAGCCTTCTTTGGTAGTTACCATTCGGTTTGTTTCACTTACGATCTACTTACCTTGTGTATCATCTCAGTCGACTTCTACATGCAATTTCAATTGTAGTAGGCTTTTTTCACTTACGATCTAATCGCCCTTACTTTTGTTATTGCAAAGATATTTATCTTTTGTATATACTATATAGTACTTTTTTGGTAAAAATCAACCTAATTTTAACAAAAACTTGGAGAAACTAATGATTTTTGTGGTAAACTAGGAAAACTTGTGATAAAAAATGCTGAATCTGTATTGCTTTTGAAATCTGCAATAACTTCAACTGTAGGATAGTAATCAGCAACTCCCCAATGTTTTATAAATGTTACTTCTACTTCTGGATTTTCACTATGCCAATCAAAGTATGGTTTCATAGTCTGCTGTATCATGTCATCTAAAATCCAATCCTCAACAGAGTCGTTGTATTTACATTTAAGAATTTGAATTGTTTTCATGTTTTTCTAGTTCATGTATTTCACTTACATGAACATATACTTTGCCATCTAAGTTTACATAATTGTTGTATTGCTCTAGTTGATAGTCTCTAGAATTTTTAGTAATTAATCCTGCATCGTATCTTCTTTGAACATGAGAATGAAACTCCAATATAGTCATTGGTTTGTAAGTTTCATTCACAGTAGAGGACCGCCTGCAATATATTGTGCTAAGTTTCTAAGTAATAACATAAGTCCAACACCATTAAGTATAATGAGTGCTCTATCTTTCCAAAGGAAACTTACACCAAGCCAACCTGTTATACCTACAATACTTAATATCAAATCGTAGACTTGCATTCCTTCAACACCACGTATGCTCATAGCCGCCAATACAAAAATACTAGATACCCATTTTAAATACCAGTCTGTTGTGTACTTTGGTGTAGCACTCTTTTGAATTCTTGGAGAGTGTTTAATTTCTGCAACTGTAAGTTCTCCCTTAGGAGTTTCAATTACTACGTTGTCTAACTTTTCTGAATCTCTATGGACCTTGCGTGTCATTTTTTATCACTTCTCCTACTAGCCTCTAATGGATCCATTAGGACTTGCTCACGTTTACTTAAATATTTAGTACCACTAGGAGGATTCCTATCTGTGCCATTAGAACCTTCGTGGGTTTTCTTTTTACCCCAAATTTTTTCCCAAGCATCTCCATACTGCTTGTTGTCTTTGCTAATTTTTGATCTTATACTGTCGCCAGTAATATCATTCTTGCTTGTCATTCTCTTTATCCCTTTTTGTGTACCAATCGTGACTACAATATGCATCACAAAAAACATGCTGTTGGTCGGCCGTAAAGTATTTAACCTCTGTTAAGTCTACCACCTTACCACAAGTGGAACATGGGAGTACTCTCAACCTCTCCTCATCCTTGCAATATCTTTTGCTTGATCTGTACCTTTCATAACAGGAACAGCATTACTTTTGTGCATAGTTGCAATACCTTGTATAAGATCACCTGTGTACTTCATAGGCTCTTTCTTACGCATACCATCACCGCTGTTTTTGTATGTACCATTCTTCATTTGCTCTTCCATGAGACTTGGATACTTTTTGCGATGATCTTTGTCTTGTTCTGCTCGCCAATTAGTATCTGGTTTGCGTTTTGTAAATGTAGCAGGATTACGAGGATCAGGACGTTTGATACGACCATAGCAATAATCAATATACTCTTCAAGTGTGTCGTATCTCATATGATGCATGTGAGTTTGCTTCATACGTTTGTTATGTTCTCTCCAACGTAATTCTAACTCAGCCATTTTTGCTTTAGTAATCTTAACTTTACGTTTACGAGTGTTAATGGTACTTAAACCTTGTTGCAAATGCATAGTCATAAAAAACTCCTGTTACAGCATATAGTATAACAGGAGTTGATTATTTGTCAAGTGTTATTATACTAATCTCGAAGCAATAAACATTAAAAATGCTACTGTTCCTAGGAAAATAATACCGACTAGGAGTGCAAAGAATAGTATTCTGCCAGGACTAATATCCTCATGCTCTGCTTTTTTGCCTACACCTATTACGGCTTTTAAGGCATGTTTAATTAAAGAAAACACCTGCTATGTACATTACGCCACCCATCATAGCCAGACAACTTAACTGAATAATACTTGGTATAACAACAAACATCACTAACGGATTATAGTCTCCTCTGTTCCAATAGTCTGTTTTTCTCCAGGCTTCAAATTCTTCTGGTGTTGCGTCTCTTACTTCGTATTTCATTTATTCCTCTGTTAATGCTGGCTGTTCTTCAACAGTCTCAACTGGTGCTTTTTCATCTATTTTTATAATTGTGGTACCATCACAATATCCTACCATTTTGCGTCTTTGAATTTCTCGACGTGCTTCTTTGCCCGAGTAGTCCTTTAAGTCTCTCAGTTCCTGAAGTTTCAAATCAGTAAGTTTGAGAAAACTTAAATCCATTATTCTACTCCCTATGTACCTGGCGTTAAAGCAACAAGGCTAATAGCAAACAAACAGATTAGACAGGTAATCTCTGCTTTGTCTTTAAATTCTTCCCAATTCATACTATTGACCTCACTAAGTTGTCTCTGCTCTCAATATCCCTCAAGGCTCTATTTACTCCGGCCACATCAATCTGACATGCCAATAGTAAAAACGACATAATAAGTATGCGAGACATAATTAATATTACCCTTTAGAATAATGATATACAGGATTGTTATATCATTTTATAAACTCTATTTATATAGAATTAACAGATGTGTTATGTTTATAGGTTATTTTTTGGCCAAAAATTATTTTGGAGGATTGTTGTGATGACGAATTGCTTTTTTCTCTTCCCAATTTTCAATGGCTTCTTGAATTGATTCCTCTGCTAACACTGAGCAGTGAATTTTGATTGGAGGAAGATCAAGTGCCTCAGCAATTTCTTTGTCTTTGATTTGTTGTGCTTCTTGTGTAGTCTTGCCTGTAAGCAGTTCTACAAACATGTGCGAACTTGCAATAGCAGAACCACAACCATATGTTTTGAATTTGACATCTTCGATAACATCAGTATCAGGATTAATTTTTAAGTCTAGTTTCATAACATCGCCACATGCTGGAGCACCAGTCATGCCAGTAGCAACATTTGGATCTTTAGGATCAAAACGTCCTACTCCGTTCTCTTTAGGATTGTTGAGAACTTTCTTAAATCTATCTACTACGTCGTTTGAATATGCCATACTATTATTTACCTTCTAGTGTGTATTCCATTTAACTGTACTGAAATCCACACCGTCTAAGTACATATCCCATAATGGGGATAGTTCTCTGAGTTGTTCCATAACTCTAACCATTGTTTCTGCAACTTGATCTACTTCTTCAACAGTTGTATTCTTACCAAAACTAAATCTAATACTGCTATGTGCTAACTCGTCATCTCTGCCTATTGCTCTCAACACATAACTAGGCTCTAAACTTGCACTTGTACATGCACTACCGCTACTTACAGCAACATTATCAAGTGCCATTATTAAACTTTCGCCTTCTACAAAGTTAAAACTTATATTAAGTATGTTTGGTACTTTGTGTTCTAATGAACCGTTAACGTATGTTTCTTCTATGGTTATAAGTTTGTTTAGTAATCTATCATGTAACATTTGTACATGCTTTTTGTTTTCTTCCATTTCAAGTTTTGCATATCTAAATGCTTCACCCATACCAACAATTTGATGTGTAGGTAATGTTCCCGATCTCATATTTCTTTCGTGTCCACCACCATGCATTTGTCCTCTTAATCTTACTCTTGGCTTTTTCCTTACATATAATGCACCAATTCCTTTTGGACCGTAAGTTTTGTGTGCTGACAAACTCATTGCGTGTACAGGAAGTTCTTGTAAATTAAAATCTATTTTTCCTGTAGCCTGTGCGGCATCAACGTGGAACATAATTTTCTTTTCAAAGCAAAATTCACCTATGCCTTGAATATCATTTATAGTACCCATCTCATTGTTTATAAACATAATGCTAACAAGTACTGTGTCGTCTCTAACAGCATCCTTTACCATATCTGCTGTTACGATACCATCTTCATTTGGATCTAAGTATGTGACTTCGTATCCAATCCTTTCTAGTTCTCTACACGGATCTAATACTGCTTTGTGTTCTATTTTAGAAGTTACAATGTGTTTTCCTTTTGTATTGTAAAACTCTGCAATACCTTTAATTGCTAAGTTGTCTGCCTCTGTGGCACCACTTGTAAAAATAATTTCCTTAGGATCTGCTCCAACTAAGTCTGCAACATTGGCTCTTGCTTTTTCAACGGCATCTTCTGCCTCCCAACCAAAACTATGACTTCTACTTGCAGGATTACCAAAGTCGCCATCCTCTGTTAAGTATTGCAACATAGTTTCAGCGACACGTTTGTCGCATGGAGTAGTAGAGGCATAATCCATATAGATTCTGTCTCCCGTTGGTTGAGATTTTATTGCAGTAATATCTCTGTGTGCTTTATGATCCATAATCCTTTAACATCTTTTTAATCTCTAATGCGTGTTGTTCTTCCATACCAATTTGACCTCTGGCATATTCTTCTAACATAATACTTGCATCAGCAACTTCTTGTAAAAGTTCTTTATATTTTTCTACAGCCTTTTGTTCGTGTTCTAAACTTTCTGTGAGTATTTGCACTACACTATGATCGTTTACATCTTCTATTTTTGCAATAGTTTGGCTAGGGTGTCCATCAAAACCTGTGATGTATTCACCTGCTTGTAAGGCATGTGCTAAACTTTCATTTGCTTGTTCTTGCAAAAATGCTACTATTGGTATTCTATACGGTCCTGTAACCATAAGAGAACTATGTGCATATCTCACTACGCCAGCCATTTCTAACTCAACTATCTCATTGAGAATACTACAAACTCTTTCTATGTTTAAATCACGCAACTCCATTATTCTCCTGGCAAGCCGGCTTGTATAAACTCGCCGATCGTTTCTATATCTTTCTCAGATAGCATTGCCGCTTGTCCCCACATAAGAGCACTTTGACTTCCTATCTGTCCATTGTTTTTATAAATTGTAAGTTTACTTATAATATCTTCTGAACTTTGTCCTGCTAACATTGGACCAATTCCACCACCGCCATCTGCTCCATGACATGCGGCACAACCTGCCCATAAACTTCTGATACTGCTAAAAGGGTCTCCTTCTGCTAATGCTCTTTTACGTTGTTCTATTTCTGCTGGCGTACCAAACTGTTCAACATAATTTGCGTAACATACTCCGGTGCAACTATGTCCGCCTGTACCACCAGTGTATTCTAAATCTGGATAAATTTTAAATCCAAAGAACAATGCTATTGCAAATGTTCCTAATAAAGCCATTCCTAATTCTTTCATTATTCTCCGTCGTAATACTCAAGACGCTCTATGTCGTCTTCAGTAGTTTCTTCACCATATTGGATTTCGATAATGTGGCAGGGCTCTTGTTCTCTGTTATAAACCTGGTGCCAATCACCAACTCCAATCCTTATAACTTCATCAGTATTTAGTTTCTTTACGGTAAAAGATGTGGGGTTATCGGTATCAATTCCGTGTTTTACTACACAACTACCTTTACTGACGAACCATATTTCGCTACGTTTAAAATGTCTTTGATAACTTATTCCTTTACCAGGCTCTAATACAAGTTCTTTTACTTTAACTGCATTGTCCTGAAACAAGTCGCTAAATTCACCCCAAACTCTGCGTTCTGTAGGATATTGCCATTCCTTTAATATCCAACTACTACTATTTGCTTTGTAATCACCGCCAACACCAAATCGGAAACTGTAACCCTCAACTGACATCTCTGGTATGTTGTTCTCCTTTCTATCACCTCCGTTACAGAAGACATATTCGTGTTCTTTTCCGAATGCATTCCTTATGTCTACGAGGCCTTGGGTTACACTTCCATCGGCATCTGATACACCGTATACGTTATCTACCATGTGCATACGTTCTATGATAGTAGTACGTTCTTCGAAAGGCATAAAGGGTCTACCTTTCTTTCTCGTAAGCCAGTCATCGCTGTTAACCAGTACAACTAGTTTGTCGCCATAAGCGGCCGCCGATTCTAGTAAATTTATGTGACCTGTATGTAGTGGATCGAAACCTCCACTAACAACTGCTATTTTCACTTTTACCTCATACCGTTTGATCTAAGGTGTCTGTCTACAGCAGATTTTTGATCTGAATACTTCCTTCTCTTTCTTTTAGACTTCATAAACGAAAAGTCTGCTACTTGTTGTAAAGGTGCCTCACCTGAGAAAATCTTTTTGTTCATTTCTCTTTTTGTTCTTTTTATAGCGGCATCTTTTCTACGTTTCTTTTTAGCACTTGGCTTTTCGTAAAATTCTCTTTTAGATAATTCTTTTTGTCTATCTGCATTTTCAAGAATCTTTTTCAACTTACGGATAGCACCGTTAACATCACCATTTCGCACTTCAACTGAAGCACCTTTGAACTTATCTAAGTAATGCTCTTCTTTCTTTGGACCTTTATTAAACTTCTTTTTGTAGTGTCCTTTCCAATTATTTTGTCTTGCCATATATTCCTCGGTATATCCTGTAGTTTGTGTCTATCTCCGTGTTTCCGTTATCAAATTTTAGCAACGGAAAATTCGTTGCTTCTAATGGATATTTATGAAACTCTATTTCATAAACTCCTTGTTTTCTGAGTGTAGGTGCTCTGTACATTACACTTAGTAAAGTGTTCTCTATCAAAGTCTTTAATCCTCTAGCACCCAACTTAGAGGCACTAGATATACTTGCTATTTCATCTAAGTATTCTTTGCCTACTTTTAATTTTATTTCGTCTAGTGCAAATAGTTCTTTATACTGCGACATAATACTATTTTCAACAGAGTCAAGTATAAGTCTTAAATGATCTTTGCTTAGTTCTTCAAGTACAGCAATTACTGGTACTCTACCTACTAACTCTGGTATAAGTCCGTATTCAACTACGTCTTTGCTTGTAACTTGACTTAGTATGCTTTCTTTTTCTTCTGTGCTAATAAGTTTTGAGCCAAATCCTATTTGTGCATTTTTAGATATATTCTTAGATACAATCTTATCCAATCCAACAAATGCACCGCCTAATATAAACATTACATTCTTTGTGTCAAACTCTATGTACTCGTTTGCAAACTTAGGACCAGTCTTGCCTGTTTTAACTTTAACAACTGTGCCTTCTATTAATCTTAAGAGTGCTTGTTGTACTCCTTCGCCACTAACATCGCGTGTAGACGTGTTAGATTCGCTCCTACGGGCCTTTTTATCTATCTCATCTATATACACTATACCCTTTTGTGCTTTGTCAACGTCCCAGTCAGCAATGCTCAGCAGACGCTCTAAGACGCTCTCTACGTCTTCTCCAACGTATCCTGCTTCTGTTAGTGTAGTTGCATCAGCAATAGCAAAAGGAACACTTAATTTTTTTGCAAGTGTTTTAGCAAATAATGTTTTACCTGTTCCAGTAGGACCTACAAGCAATACATTTGTTTTGTCTATTTCAACATTAGTTTGCCCTAGTATTCTTTTATAGTGATTGTATGCACTAACTGAAAGCAATTCTTTTGTTTCATTGTGTGCTATTATGTGGGAATCAAGATATTCTTTTATTTCTTCGGGACTAGGAATGTCCTCAAATGATATTGTGCTTTCATCAGATTCGGAATCTGCTACAACAATATCATGACTTATAACTATACACTCGTTGCAAATGTAAACGTTTGGACCTGCTATTAGTTTGTCTACATTGTCTCTGTCTTTACCGCAAAAACTACATTGCAGATTTTTATTATCTGGCATTTATTCTATTGACCTCTTTTGATATTTACCTTTTCTTTCCTGTGTATTTTTTATTTGTCGGTTGTGTATTGTCTGTGGGTAAAGGCATTGCCCAGAAACCAATTTTACGTTTTACTTCTTCCTCTGATTCTTTCAATAGTATTTTATATATTTGTTCCTCTGATAAATCTTCTTTGTTGAATTCGCTTTGTGACATAAGTCTTGCGGCTTCATGCAAATCCTTTGTTGACTCTTTTTCTATAACTTCTGGTGCTGAATCAACAAACTCAGTTACAGGTACTTCAACAATTACTTCTTTTTCGATTATTTTTACTTCAGGTTCAACTTTTTTAAGCCTGTCTATCTCTGCAGACAGTTCTAAGTTTTGTTGTTTTAATTTTATATCTTCAGGATTTACTACTTCGACTTCTTTGATGACTTCGACGATTCGTTCTGGTCCTGGGACTTCGACTTCGCGAGTGACCACTGTCTCCTTTGGGACCTCGACCTCTTTAATTGTTTCGACAACCTTTTCGATCTCAACCGGAACCTCCTTTATTACTTCCTTGGTTACTATCTTTTCTACTGGTACTTCTACTTCTTTAATTACTTCGACTTCAATTTCTTTATTAACTTCTACTATAACTTCTTTTGGTTTTTTGTCAAGTTCTTTTTCTAATTTTTCTATTTTGTCCAAAGACTCTACCAGCAACTCCATAGTGTGTTGATATTTGCTGTACAGTTCATCAAACTTCTCTTTAACTTCTTGTTCCGTCATCGTCTAATTTCTTCTTAAGTTTCTTTTCAAGGGCCTTTACTGCTCGAGGTGTTTTTATTACATCAGGATCTATTTCTTTTTCTACCTCCACTTCCTTTACTACTTCCACTTCTTTAATAACTTCTTTCTCTACGATTTCTGGTTCTACTGGTTGATCTTCTAAAATCTCATCTACAAAATGAGGTTCTGGTCCTGCTTTTTCTAAGTTAATGCCATAACGTAATAATGTTTGGTTAGCGGCAATCAGTAGCATAACTGCTAATGGGTCAAACACAACAACAAGTAAAATGATAAACAATCTGATTGCTTGTCCTAATACTTCTTCTGAGCTCTCACCATATATTAATTCTGCTACATATTTTATTGGTCCTATTTCTTTTTCTAAATTTCTAACAACACTTTCTGCTTCAAATTTCTCATCTTTAATTACAACAATGTTTTCATATATTGCGTCTATATCATCATTGTAGTTGTCTATCTTAACAAGTATCTCATCTTGATCTGTGCTACTGCTTTCTCTCAATCTATTGATTTCTGCGTTTGCGTTGTTAATTGTTGTTTGTGCTTGTTCTCTATACTTGTCTATATTTGCTTGTTGCTTGTCAATGTCAGTTTTAATATCAGCACGTTGTTGTGATTGCTGTTCAAACAATGCATCTGCTTGAGTAACATAATCTATTGTTTCAGTTTCACCTCTTCTAAATGTTCCGCCCTCATCAATAG
>Ga0160423_10000173_pt1 | contig 48115 bp, 46 predicted proteins | sample CRUFie14St8metaG_FD_108191 | JGI IMG/M metagenome (GOLD analysis project Ga0160423, IMG submission 108191) | Marine microbial communities from the Costa Rica Dome - CRUD Field 142mm St8 metaG | ecosystem: Environmental > Aquatic > Marine > Oceanic > Photic zone | place: Costa Rica: the Eastern...
AAAGAAGAACGCAGATGCAGCCATCATGGCCATACATCCAACGAAAAAAGTGAACCCAACGTAGTCAGTTGTGTCCATTTTAGCAAGTAATAAAAAATTATCCATTTTATAGTTTTTAAAATTAATAGTGTAAATGTACAATTTTTTGTTTAGCAAAATGAAAAAAAAATTAAACAATTTAAAAATTAATTATTTTTTTAAATAAAATTTTGTTCATTACCTTTGTTACTTAAGACAAATCAGCTTATCGCTTTACATGAAAATTGTAAAGAGGAAAGTCTGGGCAGCATAGAGCACCATACTTCCTAACGGGAAGGGTTCACATTATTTGGTTTTTGTGAATACAGAAAGTGCCACAGAAAGTTAAACTACCTATATTATTGTATAGGAAAAGGTGAAAAGGTGAGGTAAGAGCTCACCGGATGTATGGTGACATGCATTGTCTGGTAAACCTTATGGGCTGAAAAACCATGTAAACCTAGGATTGAGGACTGCTCGTCCAATCTAGGAGGGTAGGTTGTTTGATGTTAATGGTGACATTAATACTAGAGAAATGATAAGCGCTACAGTTTTTAGATTGTAGTTACAGAACCCGGCTTATGATTTGTCTTTTTTTTGAACTAAGATTTACAAAATAAAATTGTAAACAAACTAATATGGGATCAACCAAAAAAGAGTTGAAATTAATGCATCTTTTGTCAGAAATCAAATCTGATAATATGGAAAAAGTATCAAGGGCTATAAAGTCTCTTGAAATACATGGAGATTCAACTGTTATTCTTCCTTTGTCGGAAATATTACTTTCAAGAACAAAAAAAAAGAATCAAGAAGAAATTATAAAGCTTTTATCTAACTTGAAAGATACTAGTGTCATTGTTGAAATTATGGAGGTTATTAGAGATCCTAAATTTATTTCTATTAGACCTATAATACTATCCGTTGTATGGAATACAGAGCTCGATTTTAGTCATTATATTGATGAATTTGTTGAAATTGCGTGCAAAGGATCAATGATGGAGGCATTAGATTGTTTAACTATTATTGAAAATCTTGAGGGTCCATTTATGGAGGAAAATATTCTTGAATGTCATTTACACTTAAAAGATTATATAAAATCATCTTCCAAGAAAGATCATCATAAGGAATCTTTATTGCAAGATATAGCTTCAAAAATTAAAGAAATCACGGAAAATTTAGATAATTAAATATTCCACTCAAATCTATCATTTAATAATTGAGATATACATCTCTTGACTTTTTGATTCTCGATGTTACTAATCACATCTTGGAAGAATGCTGAGATAAGGAGATTTCGTGCAGATTTGTCAGATAAACCCCGAGTTTTGAGGTAGAAAATAGAATTTTCATCTAATTCACCAGTAGTTGATCCATGTGAGCATTTGACATCATCTGCATATATTTCTAATTCGGGTTTTGAATTAATTGAAGCATTATCTGATAATAATATATTTTTATTTGATTGAAATGCATTAATTTTTTGAGCATTTCTACGAACAAATACTTTACCATTAAATACTGCTGTTGAATTGTCATCTATTACACCTTTGTATAATTCATGAGATAAACAATTTGCTACTTTATGATCAACTATGGAATGATTATCTACATGTTGTTTGTTTTTCAATAGGTATGCTCCATTTAAATGAGTTTCACAGTTTTGTCCATCTACATCAATATTTAAATTATTTCTAACTATCCCACCATTTAGAGTAAAGGTATTTATCTTAAAATTTGACTCTTTTTCTTGTTTAACTTGCTCTGTACTGATATGAAATGATTGTTCGGATTCAAATTGAATTTTGTCTATGTTCAGTTTAGCTTTTTTTCCAACCTTAATTTCAGAAGTTGTATTACAAAAGTTATTATTCCCTGAATCAGAGAAAAAACCTTGAACAAAAGAAGACTCAGATGATTCTCCTGCATTAATTATTACTTTAAAATTTGAGATTATATTATCACCTTTTAAAATATGGATAATTTGTATAGGTTTTTCAATTTTTGTACCTGGTTTAATATCAATTAAAAGCCCATCATTTAAATAGAAAGTATTTATTGCGTTAAAAATTTGATTTTTAATTTTTAAAGAGCTATTTCCAAATTCTTTATTTTTTTTTGAAAGTATTTTTATTTCAACACCCTCTGGATTTTTTTTAATTGAATGTTCATTTGAAAAGTGACCGTTAATAAATATGAAAGAGTATTTTGTGTCATCAACAATATATTTTGATATATCATCAATATTGGCTTCATTGTTTTTAAATTTAATTTTCCCAATTTTTGATACTCTAGTATATTTCCACTCTTCAATTTTTGTTGTGGGTAATGGTGTATTTTTTATAACAGATAAAGCATTTTTTTTGTCTTCCTTATTAATATTAATATGGGTTTCTTTTAAAAGAGAATTAAGGTTGAAATTATTTTTTTGCTCTGTCATTTTCTAAATATCATTTTCTTTTTTGATCCAATCGTAGCCATTTTTCTCTAACTTAAGAGCAAGATTTTTATCTCCTGATTTTACTATTCTACCATCCATTAAAACGTGAACAAAATCAGGGACAATGTAATCTAATAAACGTTGATAGTGAGTTATAACAATTGTTGCATTAGTTTTATTTTTTAATTTATTTACGCCATTTGCAACAATTCTCAATGCATCAATATCCAAGCCTGAATCTGTTTCATCTAAAATTGACAGTTTTGGATTTAGCATAGCCATTTGAAATATTTCATTTCTTTTTTTCTCACCACCAGAGAAACCTTCGTTTACTGATCGAGAAGTTAATTTTTCACTTAATTCTACTAATTTTGATTTTTCACGAACTAAATTCATGTATTCTTTAGCAGAGATCGGATCAAGACCATTTCTTTCCCGTTTTTCATTAATTGCTGTTTTTAAGAAATTGATATTAGAAACACCAGGTATTTCTATTGGATATTGAAAGGCTAAAAATAATCCAGCCCAAGCTCTTTCTTCTGTGGATAATTCTAGGAGATCTTCTCCACAAAAAATAATTGAACCATCTATTATGTCATATTCTTCTTTTCCCGCCAATATTGATGCAAAAGTACTTTTTCCTGAACCATTTGGTCCCATGATTGCATGTATTTCTCCCTCATTAACATTCAGATTTAATCCCTTAAGAATCTCTTTTCCTTCAATTTTAGCATGTAAATTTTTTATCTCAATCATTTTTAATCAAATTATTTTAGCCTACTGATCCTTCAAGACTTATTGTTAATAATTTTTGCGCTTCAACGGCGAACTCCATAGGTAATTTGTTTAATATTTCTTTGCAATATCCATTAACAATTAAACTAATTGCTTTCTCTTCTGAAATTCCTCTTTGTAGACAATAAAATATTTGGTCTTCACCAATTTTTGAGGTAGTTGCTTCATGTTCAATTTTAGCATTTTTATTTTTACATTCTATGTATGGAAATGTATGTGCTCCGCATTCATCTGACATTAGTAAAGAATCACATTGTGAAAAATTTCTAGCATTTTTTGCGTTTTTATGAATTTGAACTAAACCTCTGTATGAATTATTTGATTTTCCAGCTGAAATACCCTTGGATATAATAGTACTTTTGGTATTTTGACCTAAATGAATCATTTTTGTTCCAGTATCTGCTTGTTGGAAATTATTGGTTACTGCTACAGAGTAGAACTCACCTATAGAGTTATCACCTTTTAAAATGCATGATGGATACTTCCACGTAACTGCAGAGCCAGTCTCAACTTGTGTCCATGAAATTTTTGAGTTTTTTTCACACAAACCTCGTTTTGTAACGAAATTGAAAACACCGCCCACTCCCTTTTTATCTCCAGGATACCAGTTTTGAACAGTAGAGTATTTTATTTCAGCATTTTCCATTGCTATTAATTCAACTACAGCAGCGTGAAGCTGATTTTCATCACGTTGGGGAGCTGTACATCCTTCAAGGTAAGAAACGTACGAATCTTCATCTGCTATTACCAGAGTCCTTTCAAATTGACCTGTTCCACCTTCATTAATTCTAAAATAAGTTGATAATTCCATTGGACATTTTACTCCTTTAGGAATATAACAAAAAGATCCATCAGTAAAAACCGCTGAATTTAGTGCTGCATAAAAGTTGTCCGAAGGTGGAATAACACTACCCATGTATTTTTTGACTAAACTAGGATGTTCTTTAACTGCTTCGGAAAATGAACAAAAAATAATTCCTAGTTCATTTAATTTTGATTTAAAAGATGTTGCAACTGAGACAGAATCCATTACAAAATCGACTGCTATGTTTGTTCCTGTAATTCTTTTCTGTTCTTCTAATGAAATACCAAGCTTTTTCATTGTTTCTTTCATCTCTGGCTCAACATCCTCCCAGCTTTCATATTTTTTTGATTGTTTTGGAGCAGCATAATAACTAATATCTTGAAATTTGGGTTCAATAAATTCAACATGTGCCCAATTTGGATTATCCATCGATTTCCAAATCTTAAATGCTTTTAACCTATATTCTAATAGCCACTCGGGTTCCTGTTTTTTTGAAGAAATTAATTTAATAATATCTTCTGTGAGACCTTTGGGAGCCTTTTCTGATTCAATATCAGTTGTGAATCCAAATTTGTATTCTTGATTCTTTAAATCTTGAGCTAATTGATCTTCTGTATAATTTGCCATAAATTTATATTGAAAATGATTCACCACAACCACATGTTCGATCAGCATTTGGATTTATGAAAACAAATCCTTTTCCATTAAGACCTCCCGAATAGTCTAGAGTTGTTCCTACTAAATACAAGTAGCTTTTCTTTTCAACTACGATTTTGATATTATTATTCTCAAAAATCTTATCATTCTCAGACTCTATATTGTCAAAGTCTAGTTTATACATTAAACCAGAACAGCCGCCACCTTCAACACCAACTCGAATGAAAAGATTTACACGTTGATCATCTTTCATAAGTCTAAGAGCTTCTTTTTTAGCTGAATCAGTTACTGTTATCATATATTTCTCAATTTATTAAGAACTAATTTAAATAATAGGTATATTCATGGATACAAAAATACCTTTTTTATGGTATTCAACAAAAAAAAGTCACATTCTGTTCATTATTTTTATTTACCTGAAAATTTTTAATTTTCCAAAGATTATAACATCTTTGATAGTATATTTTACTGAGCAATAAATTCTATTTTTTGAATGAAAATTTTTCAAGGTTTTGAAGCACTAGAAAACATAGACAATCCTGTATTGACAATTGGGACTTTTGATGGTGTTCATCTTGGCCATCAAAAAATCATTAAACGATTAAATTTTGAGGCCGAAAAAATTAATGGAGAATCTGTTTTATTTACTTTTAACCCCCATCCCAGAATAGTATTATATCCAGAAAATCATGGTTTGAAATTAATCCAGACGCAAGCCGAAAAAAATGATAAGTTACGTCGTTATGGTTTAGATAATATTATTGTTCATCCCTTTACAAAAGAGTTTTCTAGATTGTCAGCTATTGAGTTTGTGCGAGATTATCTTGTAAATAAATTACATGTAAAGAAATTAGTTATTGGTTATGATCATCAATTTGGTAAGAATAGAGAAGGAAATTTAAAATTTCTTCTAGATGTATGTGATACATATGATTTTCAAGTTCTTGAGATTGATGCAGAGGAAATAGATGCAGTTAATATCAGTTCAACAAAAATTCGAAAAGCTATTAAAAAAGGCGACATAAATCTTGCTCAACGGTATTTGGGAGAACCTTTTGAACTTCATGGTAAAATTATTGAAGGTCAATCTTTAGGGAGACAAATTGGCTTTCCAACAGCAAATCTAGATTTAGAAAGTGTTATTAAATTGATTCCATCTCCCGGTGTATATGCAGTAAATGTTCTTCTTGCTAGTGGTAAAATTTATGAGGGGATGATGAATATAGGCAAACGTCCAACAGTCTCCACACATAATAATCTTTCTATAGAAGTACACTTATTTAATTTTAGTGGTGATTTATATAATCAACATATTACAGCCCAACTATTATTTAGGCTTCGAGATGAGATTAAATTTGATTCAATTTTTGACTTAACAGAACAACTTAAAAAAGATGAAGAGTCTATTCGTAACTATTTTGTTAATAGTTAATCTTTTTCGACTTTCTGGACAGAATGAGATAAAGATTTACAAATGGAAAGAAGTTCAATCAGCTTCTCCTGATACAATCTATGGCTTATCATTAGCAAGATTAAAACTAAAAACTTTACCTCAAGATCTCTCAAAGTTTGTTCATCTTAAAAATTTAGATTTAAAAAAAAACAAATTAACTCAATTACCTGATTTTATTTTAAATTTTGACTCACTTGAGTTTATTGATTTAGAAAAGAACCAATTGAGTTATTTTCCTGTGATTTTTTGTCAAATGTCTAATTTGAAGGAGATTTTGATTGGAAATAATTTTTTTGAAACATTACCCGAATGTATTTCAAATATACAAAATCTTGAGTTTATAGACCTTTATGACATACCTATCAAAAGCTTACCTATTAGTTTTCAAAAATTAAATAATTTAGATAAAGTTGATTTGTCAGGAATTAAATTTAGCGCTGAATTTCAAAAATCTTGGAAAAAAAGAATGCCTAAAGTTAATTGGGCATTTGATCCTCCTTGTGCTTGTATGAGATAATCAATTTTTTTATTCTTTAAATTAACCTCTAAAGTGATTATTGTATATACATAGCTTCTATTTTTAACGTTTTGTTTTTTTAGGTAAAAAGAATTAACTTTGTTATGTGCCTTTAACTTAATAGCTCAACGATTTTAGTATCTAAAATTTATTTAAAGTTTTAAGCATTTTTAATTTTATAACCATTTTTTTTGACTAAAAGTTTGAGTTGTGATGCGAAATTTTACAGTTTTAATCCTCAGTTTTTTTATTTCCATTGTTCTTTTTGCTCAACAAGAACCTCAGTTTAGTCAGTATAATAGAAATCAATATTTAGTTAATCCAGCAGCAGCTGGTGCATATAATTTTGCCGATATTACTTTAGGTGGTAGAATACAATGGGCAGGTTTTCAAAATGCTCCAATGACTACTTATTTATATGGCTCCACTTCACTTCCTCAAAAAGATAAAGCAAGATACTATCCAAGAAAAAGAACGGTCCGTGGTCCAATTCGTCAACCTAAAAGAGACGTTGGTCAAATTAAGCATGCTTTTGGTGGTTATTTGTTTGCAGATCAATATGGTGCTTTTAAACAGATAAGACTTTCTGGAACATATGCAATACATATACCTCTAAGCAAAAGATTAAATTTATCTTTTGGTATTGACTTAGGCTTTTCTAATCGTCAATTTTTAAAGGATAGAGCGCAAACATTAAATGTATTGACTGGAATAGGAACGGATAACACATATGATCAATATTCTTCGACAGTTAATGATTATGTTATGGATATTGGTTCAGGATTGTATTTGTATTCAGAAGATTTCTATTTTGGTGTTTCTGCAGATCAATTGACCGGTGATCTAGTTCATTTTGGTACAGGGCTAGTTAATTTTGATCCAAAAATTCATTATCGTGCTGTTGCAGGATATAATTTTCTTTTAGAAAATGATATTACTATTACACCTAATGTATTAGTAAAATATGTAATGTATGCTCCAATTTCCATAGAAGGTGGCATACAGCTAGAAATTAAGGAACGTCTATGGTTTGCAGGGGCCTACAGAAGTTCTGGTACAATAATAGGTATGGTTGGTTACAATATTAATCGTTTATTTAAAATAGCTTATTCCTTTGATTTTTCAACATCAGAGATACAAAGTTATAATATTGGTGGACACGAGTTGGTCTTAGGTGTTATGTTAGGTAGATAATACAGATAATATATCAATTAAATTTTATTGATTTTATAGGTTTTATCCTTGTAATAACGATACTAGGAATAATTAATGAAACCAAACAAATTATTAGTATTGAAATATTTAAAATTATCCATTCAATAAAAGATAAATCTACAGGGACGATATTTAGGTAGTATACATCAGGATTTAGTTTAAAGATTTTAAATTGTTTTTGTATAAAGTATAAGCTTAATCCGACGAAATTTCCCCAAACTATTCCTCTTGAAATTAAAAAAGTAGATTGTATTAAAAAGATTTTTCGAATACTCCAGTTTTTTGATCCTAATGCTTTGAGTATTCCTATAAAATTTGAACGAATCAATATTAAAACTAATAACGCAGAACCGACATTAATAATTCCTATTAGAATCATTAGTGTTAAAATAATGATAACATTAATATCAAGAAAATCTAACCAAACAAAAATATCATTTTCGTTATCTAGAATAGTTGTTGTTTTGAGTACTTCACCATATTTTGTTGGAATAAAATCAACTATTTTAGCTGTATTTTCAATAACAGCATTAAGTTTTTGCCACTCATTTACTTTAATTTCAAATCCTCCAATGTAATTTTGATAGCTTCCGTTTCCTTTGATTATTTCAAAAATGACTTTTTTTTGACTTGCTTCAATAGAAAACTTAGAACCATCTTTTTTTAGATAGTTTCGTTTTATTTCACCTAATTTGTTTAATTTAAAATCACAGGGGCTATCTCTTTTTCCAATTATGGTCATTTTTAAGTAGGTTGTATCTGCGATTGTGTTTTTTTCATTAGTTCCTTCTATATTATTCCAATAATCGGATGCTATTAGTTGAAAAGTTGAGTCTTTTGTAGGGAGGTGAGTAAATATTGATTTTTTCTCATAACCTCTTCCCCAATTATATCTATAATTACCATTACCGCCCTGAACATTGGCTTTAATAATTATCTGCTTGTTTACCATAGTATCTAATAAATCAATAGAGGAGTTTATTCCCCAATCATTCAGTTGTTGAATAGTTGATAATTTAGAAATAACAAATTTTTCATCAAATTCTTCAAGTCCTGTATCGTATATACCAACTACAATGAAATTCCGTTTTATAGGAGTGTTTTTAACAAAGAATACTGATACTGTATCTTTTATGTTATAAAAGAGTTTATCAGCTAATTTTTTTGAAATTAATATGTCTCTACTAGAAGATACACTATTATAGTCAGGTAATTCTCCTTCAATTATGTTTTCTTGAAAGAAACTAAGGTCATAGTTTTTATTAACACCTTTCATTATTGCACCATTAACTTGTCGGTTTATTTCAGAAGTGTCTTTTCCGTTTGAAAGTTTGTATTGAGTTTTAATTTTTTTAGATTGAAATAGAACAGCTTTATAGGCAACGCCACTGATAGATTTTATATTATTGTTTGATGCTAGTTTATTTATAAAATCTTGGTCAGCATTTATAGCATTACTTTCATAGATATTCTTATCGCTAGCATTCATTATAAAGATATGAGGACTAAAACCACTAATCTTTTTTCTAACTTCTTTTTGAAATCCGTTGACAACAGCAATTGTAATTAAATTAACAATTACAGCTAGTCCAATACTAATTATTGATATCCTTACAATAGGTTTAGAAACTTTCTTACCTTGTATTATAGTTTTGACTGTTTTTTTAGATATGAAATATTCGAATGACAAATTAGAGTTTTATTTTTCACTAAATTACATAAAGGTTTTGTGCTTGAAAAGTATTTTTTTGGTTTTACCTTTGTATAGTAGCTTTAGTCAATCATTTGATATTTCCCAAAATATAGACTCAATAGATCAATCAATTGTTGTGGGTGCCAAAAAAATAGACTCATATCTGCCATTATTATGTGATAAATCTGTTGGAATTGTTAGCAATCAATCTTCTTTAGTAGATGATACTCATATAGTAGACACATTATTAAGTCTCGATGTAAAATTAAATTGTATTTTTTCACCGGAACATGGCTTTAGAGGTAAAGAAGATGCAGGAGATCATATTTATAATGAAATAGATCATAAGACAAACTTGCCAATTATTTCTTTATATGGAAAAAATAAAAAGCCAACAGCCTATCAATTATCTAATATAGATGTTTTAATATTTGATCTTCAAGATGTTGGAGTTCGTTTTTATACATATATTTCAACATTACATTATGTAATGGAAGCCTGTGCTGAAAATAATATTACTCTTATTATCCTAGACCGACCTAACCCTAATGGCCATTATATTGATGGACCTGTTTTAGACATTAGATTTAGTTCATTTGTTGGCATGCATCCTGTTCCTATTGTATACGGAATGACAATTGCTGAGTATGCAAAAATGATTAACGGAGAGAAGTGGCTTAAAAATAAGTTAAGTTGCCAATTAATTATTATATCTTGTGATAATTATAATCATTCTAGTCCTTACCCTTTACCTGTTCCACCCTCGCCAAATTTAAGATCTGATATATCAATTCAACTCTATCCTAGTTTATGTTTATTTGAAGCAACTACAGTATCAGTTGGAAGGGGTACAGATTTCCCTTTTGAATGCTACGGGCATCCAGATTTTTCAAAAAAAGAGTTCTTATTTATTCCTAGAAAAAGTTATGGGTCAAAAAATCCTAAGCATAAGGACAAGTTATGTAATGGTTATAATTTAAATCAACCAAAATATAAAAGATTAGATAGATTTGATTTAAGTTTTCTATTGAATGCAAAAAAAGAATTAGAAGGAAAAGTATTTGTTAATAGATATGATTTTTTTAATCTCCTTGCAGGTAATGACTTGCTTATTCGTCAATTAGAAAAAGGAATGAATGAGAGTGAAATTCGAGATACTTGGAAAAAAGGGTTGGATAATTTTAAATTAATTAGATTGAAATATTTGATCTATGATTAGTATTAAATATTAATTGAATTAGAACTATTTAAGACTTTTTCTTCTAGACTTTCCATATACTTAATTATTCTATTTGAAACTTTCTTATCAGAAGAACCAATTATTTTTGCAGCTAAAATACCTGCATTTTTGGATCCATTTAATGCTACTGTTGCTACTGGTACACCCCCCGGCATTTGTAAGATTGATAAAATACTATCCCAACCATCAATTGAATTAGATGATTTTATGGGGACACCAATAACTGGAAGTGATGTTAATGAAGCAGTCATTCCTGGAAGGTGAGCAGCACCCCCAGCTCCCGCAATTATTACTTTTAATCCTCTTTTATATGCAGATTTAGCATATTGATACATTTTTTCAGGAGTTCGGTGCGCTGAGACAATTTCTAATTCAAATTCTATATTTAATTCTGTTAATAAATTTGCAGCGTCTTTCATTATCGGTAAATCCGACTCACTACCCATTATAATTCCTACTTCTACCATTATCAAAATTTTAAATCAAATATAATTATTCTAAATAATTATATTTTTATAACACTTAAGTCCGATAGTATTTCTTCTGAAAGAACATCTTCATTTCCCCAATTTTGTAATTCAGAAGCAGACCATAATTCAGGGAAGAAAATACGTCTTTGGTATTTTGGATGCATATATTTTTGCCAATCACTTCCTCCGGTAGCTTCAACACTTGTTTCTCCGCTATTTAAGTATTTACGAGCAGCATTTAGATGATGCATTACCCAACTAATGTTAACGGTATGATCATAGTGACGCATTGCATTAACTAAATTAATATTATTACGTTCTTTTTTTGGTAAATTTTTGAATTTAGTCCATAAATTTGTATTGTTATATTTTTTCATAAAATCTATAAACTCATCTTTGTATTTTTCCTCAAAATTTGTAATTAATTTTGTTTTTTTTCCAGTATTATGATCTAAACCAGCCACTTGCCAATATAGATTGTCAAATGCATTTGAATATTCAGTATTACGGTCAATGGTTTTTCTATACCTAAAGTCAATTAGGTTTATTAATTCAGTTGATGCAAATTCAATTTTTCTATATTGAGCACTTTGGAAACCACTGGCAGGAGTTAAAGTGTCTCTGAATTTCATGTATTGTTCTACATCCATACCATCGCCCATAATTGTAAAAGAATTTGATAACATATCAAAGTAACGAGATACTCTATTAAGATGTTTGGTGAATTTTTCTGTAGATATCAATTCATCTTCAGATATTTGTTCAATTTCCCATAGAATCATTTTAAATAGAAGTTCATTAATTTGATGGTATATTATAAAAACCATCTCATCTTTCAATATTGTTTTTTGACATTGTAAACTCAATAATGCCTCAACTTGAATATAATCCCAATATTTAGTAGGTTCAGAATAGAGTAGACCTGATAGATGAACGTCAGGATCTTGTCCCATTGAATTGTATTTTTTATCAATTTCTTTAAGTATTTCTTCTCTAGTCATAGATCCTTAATTCAAGTGAATTTATTTTATAAATTATAATGTACCTCTATTCTTTTGCTCTCTTTCAATAGCCTCGAATAATGCTTTAAAGTTTCCAACACCAAAAGATTGTGCACCTTTTCTTTGAATAATTTCAAAGAATAATGTTGGCCTATCTACAATTGGTTTAGTAAATAGTTGAAGTAAATATCCTTCGTCATCCCTGTCAATCAATATCCCATGTTTTTTTAGTACTTCAATATCTTCATCAATTTCACCAACTCGATCCAATAAATCATCATAATATTCTTCAGGAACGTATAAGAATTCAACCCCTCTTTCGCGCATTTTTGAGACTGTTTCTATAATGTTATTTGTTGCAACAGCTATATGTTGCACACCAGAACCATTATAGAAGTCTAAGTACTCTTCAATTTGTGATTTCTTTTTCCCTTCTGCAGGTTCATTAATCGGAAATTTTATTCTACCGTTGCCATTGCTCATTACTTTACTCATTAAAGCAGTATATTCAGTAGATATATCATCATCAGTAAAGGAAATTATCTGAGCAAAACCCATTATATTTTTATAAAAATCACACCATTTTTTCATCTCTCCCCAACCAACATTTCCAACTATATGGTCTACAAAATTTAAACCAACTGGTTCAGGATTGTAATGTGAATCCCATTTTTTATATCCTGGTAAAAATATTCCATTATAGTTTTTTCTTTCAACAAAAACATGAATAGTCTCACCATACGTATGTATACCAGATCGAATTATTTCTCCAAATTCATCTTTTTCAATCGTTGGTTCCATGAAAGATTTAGCACCTCGTTTTGTTGTTTCTTCCCAAGCATTTTTAGCATCATCAACCCATAGAGCTACTATTTTTACCCCATCTCCATGTTTATTTATATGATTATTAATTGGTCCATTTTCTTTTAAAGGTGTAGTTAAAACTAATCGAATTTTATCTTGTTTTAATACATATGAAACACGATCATTAATGCCAGTTTCTAATCCAGCAAATGCTTCAGATTGAAAGCCAAAAGCTGTTTTATAAAAATGAGCTGACTGCTTTGCATTTCCAACATATAATTCAATATAATCAGTTCCTAATAATGGTAAAAAGTCTTCTGCATCCGAGAATAATTTTTCTAGTCCATATTGGGTGTTTTGTAAGTTTTTTAAATTTTTAATTTCTTGTGTCATTATTATTTGTTGTTAATAATTTTAATGATGCCATGATTTATAATATTCTTTAAACTCTAATTCAAGGGCTTGTTGTGTTATTTTCAAAGGTTTAAATGTGTCAACCATAACAGCAAGTTCTTGTGTTTCTTTTTTACCAATACTCCTTTCGTATGCTCCAGGATGTGGTCCGTGAGGAAGTCCTGCAGGATGCAAAGTAATTTGTCCTTTTTTGATGTTATTTCTACTCATAAAATCTCCATCAACATAATAAAGTACTTCATCAGAGTCGATATTACTATGATTATAAGGTGCTGGAATCGATTTGGGATGATAGTCATATAGTCTTGGGACAAAAGAGCATATTACAAAGGCACTTGTCTCAAAAGTTTGGTGGGTAGGTGGGGGTAAATGAATTCTACCAGTAATTGGTTCAAAATCATGTATTGAAAATGCATAAGGGAAATTATAACCATCCCAACCTACAACATCAAATGGATGAGAGGCATATGTATATGAATATAAAACACCTTCTTTTTTAGTTTTTATTAAAAATTCACCTAATTCATCAAACGTTTGAAGTAGTTCAGGAGTTCTAAAGTCGCGTTCACAAAATGGACTATGTTCTAAAAGTTGTCCAAACCAGTTTCTATATCTTTTTGGTGTATATATAGGATGTTTTGATTCAACGATAAATAATCTATTTTGTTCATCATCAAAATCAATTTGATATATCATTCCTCTTGGAATAACAAGATAATCACCATATTTAAAATCAATATCACCTAATAGGGTTCTTAATTTACCAGATCCTTCGTGAATGAAAATTACTTCATCACAATCTGCATTTTTATAAAAATAGTTTTTGAGAGATTTTTTTGGTCTAGATAGTATAATTTCACAGTCACTATTTACTAATATTGGAATACGGCTTTCAAGAAAGTCATCTTTTTGTTTAATCTTGTATCCTTCAAAACTTTTCATTTGAAGTTGATGTTCTGATGCTATTTTAGGCCTTATATCTTTTGCATCTATAAAATCTTTTACGATGGTTGGTGGTTGAAGGTGATAAAGCAAAGAAGACATCCCATCAAATCCAACAGTGCCAAAAAGTTGTTCATGATGAAGTTCCCCATTTTCTTTTCTAAATATAGTATGTCTTTTATTTGGGATTTTTCCTCTTTTTTGATAAAATGGCATTTGTAATTATTTAGTGTTTATTATAAAATAAAGTTATAAACTTTAATTTTATATTCAGAATTAAGTATAATTTAAATATAATATACTACAATAATTGTAAAGGTAAGGAATTTGTTATAAGAACATTTTATATGAAATTAAAATAGTAGTGAGGAATAAATTATTTTTATCATAACATTTACTATTTTGGTAATATTTTTCTATCTCGCATTTAATTTTTTGTATGAAAAAGATTTTAGTAATTGGATCTTGTGGTCAAATTGGAACAGAATTAGTCTTAAATTTAAGAGATAAATATGGAATAAATAATGTTTATGCTTCTGATATTTTAGATAGCTGTCCAGAGAGATTACTCCCTGGTTCTTACCTTAAGATGGATATTTTAGAAGAGGAAGATGTTCGTAGTTTTATTATTTCTGAAAAAATTTCGGAAGTATATTTATTAGCTGCACTTTTAAGCGCAAAAGCTGAACAAAGTCCCGAGTATGCATGGAGGTTAAATATGAATGGTTTATTTACAATATTGAATTTAGCAAAGGAGGGTTATTTAAAAAAAATATTTTGGCCAAGTTCAATAGCTGTTTTTGGAAAAACAACCCCGAAATTTAATACACCTCAATTAACGATAATGGAACCTTCAACAGTTTATGGTATATCTAAACAAGTTGGCGAAAGGTGGTGTGAATATTATTACAACAAGTATGATATTGATGTAAGAAGTATAAGATATCCAGGCTTAATATCTTATACTAGTTTGCCAGGTGGAGGGACTACAGATTATGCAGTTGATATGTTTTATCAGGCCAAATTAGGAAATCATTTCAATTGTTTCTTGAAGGATGACACAGTTTTACCCATGATGTATATGGATGATGCAATTCGAGCTACACTTGAGATCATGAATGCGCCAAAAGAAAATATTAAGATAAGATCATCTTATAATTTGTCAGCATTAAGTTTTACACCAAAAGATATTTTTCAAGAAATTCAAAAACATATTCCTGACTTTAAGATTAATTATATGCCAGATTTCCGGCAAAAAATTGCAGATACTTGGCCAAGTTCAATAGATGATACTTTTGCAAGGTCAAATTGGGGATGGAAAGAGACATATAATCTTGAAATGCTTGTTAAGAAGATGCTAGATAATGTTGATGTTTCAATTTTGTCAAATTTAAGTTAAACTATGACAACTATATATGCTTGAAAATTAATTTTAAGTATGAAATAATTTTAAATTTGTTTTTATATCAGAAAAAAATTTTAATTTTTAAACCACCCTTTTAAAATTTTATTCGTCTAATTTTTATAAGGTTAAATCTTGAACTTAAAATTTTATAATAATGCTTTTTAAATCAATATTATTTTTTTCTTTTTTAGAATTATTTTCATTTTCCTTGATATTTCCTTCAATTGATTATGATAATGGTGATATAAACAAAAAAGATAATAAAGGAAGAAAGCAAGGCTTTTGGATTTACCTTGGAAAAGACATGCCAAATTTGGGTTATCCTTTTGAAGGAAAAGTTGAAGAAGGTAACTATAAAGATGATCGTAAACATGGACTTTGGATAAAGTATCATAAAGACGGTGTCACGCCTAAAATAAGTGGAAACTATAGTGATAATCGTCCAAATGGAAAATTTACAAAAAACTATTCTAACGGAAAAATAAGGGAACAGGGGACTGTTTATAGAAATAAATATAAAGATTCTTTGAAAAGATTCTATAATAATGGTCGCATGGAATATTCCGCTAATTATAATGAAGATGGTCGAGAGGAAGGTCAAGTTAAATACTTATACCCCAATGGGCAGTTGAAGTTTGTTTATGATGCTCAAAATGGAATTCCAGTTGGTAAAGCTTCAAGATTTTATGAAAATGGTGATATAAAAGAGATAATATACTATTCTGTCGATGGAGATGTGGAGAAAAGTGAGTTTCGAAAAATGGTAAACTCTAGAGTGAAAATTGTAGATAAAAATTTTCCTAAAGAATACCCCCCAAAAGTAAATAGTCCTAGAACAAAAGGTTCGATGTTTCAATCAGATGGATATAACAAAGTATATAATTCAAATGATGAGATATGGCAGGATGGTGAATTTAGAAATAATAGACTTTGGGATGGAAAGGTTTATGAATATGACTCAGATGGGATTCTATTAAAAGTAAAGGTGTTCAAAGAAGGTTTATATCATTCAGATGGACAGTTATAAACAATAAAAGTCACTAATTCCTAGGTTTTTTCAGTCGATTTAATGTTATTATATTTGTTATCTATTATTTGTTATTATTACTTACAATCATTTCAAATTAATACTACAAATGAATAACCTTTTTAATAAAATTGTACAACCTGATTTTTCTAAATCACCTCGCATAGATAAAGTAGGTGTTGAGGAAAGAGTTAGTAAATTTCAGAAACGAAGTTTAAAAAGAGAAACAAAGTTAATGGGGTTGAGGATGGCCTTAAGTATGATTGATTTAACTACATTAGAAGGAAAAGATACGACACAAAAAGTTAAACAAATGTGTTATAAGGCTCAACATTTACATGATGTTTTACCTGACCTTCCAAAAGTAGCTGCAGTTTGCGTTTACCCTTCTATGGTTGGATTTGCATCTAAGTTACTTGATAAATCAGAAGTCAAAGTTGCTTCTGTGTCAACTTCTTTCCCCAGTGGACAATCACCATTAAAAGTAAAATTAATGGAAACTAAATTTGCTATTTCTGAAGGTGCTGATGAAATTGATATGGTAATTTCTCGAGGTAAGTTTTTAGCAGGAGAGTATAATTTTGTTTTCGATGAAATTGCTACAATTAAAGAAGCTTGTGGAAAGGCAAGATTAAAGGTTATTCTAGAAACAGGAGAACTAATCACATTAGATAATGTTAGACGTGCTAGTGACATTGCTATGTATGCGGGAGCTGATTTTATTAAAACTTCTACTGGTAAAATTAAACCAGCAGCGACCATGCAGGTTACTTATGTTATGTTAGAAGCGATACGTGACTTTATGGATAATACTGGCTTTAAAGTTGGCATGAAACCAGCAGGTGGGATTTCAAATTCTAAATTAGCATTACATAATTTAGTTATGGTAAATGAAGTTTTAGGTAGTGACTGGCTGAGCAATGAGTGGTTTCGATTTGGTGCCAGTAGTCTAGCAAATGATTTGCTTATGCAAATTGTTAAATCTGAGACCGGTATTTATCAGTCATCAGATTATTTTTCAATAGATTAATTATTAAATTTAATGGTGAATAAAAATAAGAAAAAAAAAATATGGGACTATGTTTCTGCTTTGGAGCAAAAGTCTTCTATTAATATTAAAGAAAAGTATAATTTATTTATTGGTGGTAAATTTGTCAAACCTTCATCTGGAAAGTATTATGACACAATTAACCCAGCTACTGAAGAAAGAGTTTCTAAGGTAGCTTATGGCAATAATATTGATGTTGATCTAGCAGTAAAATCTGCAAGAAATGCTTATCTGAATACTTGGTCAAAAGTCTCTCCTTCTGAAAAATCAAAATATATTTATCGCATTGCTAGACTTATGCAAGAACGTGCCCGTGAATTAGCTATTATAGAGACATTAGATTCAGGTAAAGTTATTCGCGAATCTAGAGATATTGATATTCCATTAGCGTGTAGTCATTTTTTTTATTATGCAGGTTGGGCTGATAAATTACAATACGCTTTTCCAAATAAAAAATTATCGCCATTGGGTGTCGTTGGACAGATTATCCCATGGAATTTTCCTTTATTGATGGCTGCTTGGAAAATAGCACCAGCTCTTGCAGCAGGTAACACAGTAGTTTTAAAACCTGCTGAGACGACATCACTTACAGCATTAAAACTAGCCGAGATTATTCGAGACTCCGGTTTACCTCATGGTGTTGTTAATATTGTAACTGGCTTTGGAGATACTGGTTCTGAATTAGTAAATCATCCTGATATAAATAAAATTGCATTTACTGGTTCAACAACAGTTGGAAAAATAATACAAAAGTCAATTTCAGGATCTGATAAAAAAGTAACATTAGAATTAGGTGGAAAATCAGCAAATATTATTTTAGAAGATGCACCAATTGATCAAGCTGTTGAAGGAATAGTTAATGGAATTTTTTTTAATCAAGGCCATGTATGTTGTGCCGGTTCTAGATTATTTGTTCAAGAAAGTGTTTATGATATAATTATCAAAAAATTAAAACGTAGAATAGATAAGCTGATTGTTGGAAATCCACTAGATAAGAATACAGATATAGGCGCAATTAATTCAAAAGAACAATTAAATACAATAAATAATTATATTAAAATTGGTAAGTCTGAAGGGGCTAAAATTTTTCAAAGCTCACATAAACCACCAAATAAAGGATATTATTGTATGCCGACAATTTTTACTGATGTTGCTCAGTCAAGTAGAATTTTTCAAGAAGAAATTTTTGGTCCAGTTCTTTCAATTCAAACATTTAGAACAATAGACGAAGTAATTAAAAAGGCAAATAATTCTCCTTATGGTCTAGCAGCTGGTGTTTGGTCAGATAAAGGTTCACGTGTCTTTAATTTATCTTCTAAGTTAAGAGCTGGTGTTGTTTGGGCTAATACTTATAATAAGTTTGATCCTACATCTCCTTTTGGTGGATATAAAGAAAGTGGTTTTGGTCGTGAAGGAGGTCTTCATGGACTTAGTCCTTATATTAATTTGAAATAATTATCAATTATGGAAAGATTGAAAGTTATAAAGACATATAAGATTTATATTGGTGGTCGTTTCCCAAGGACTGAATCAGGGAGATATTACCAACCTCTTAATAGTAAAGGAAAGAAAATAGGAAATATTTGCCAATCTTCAAGAAAAGATATTAGAAATTCTGTCGTAGAGGCAAGAAATGCTTTTTCTAGTTGGTCAGAAAGACCAAAATTTAATAGGGGTCAAATTCTTTATCGTATCGCAGAAATGTTAGAGGGTAGAAAATCTCAGTTTATTGATGAATTAATTTTTCAGTCTCTCTCTAAATCAAATGCAACAAAGGAAGTAAACCGTTCTATTGATCGACTAATATATTACGCTGGTTGGTGTGATAAATATTCTCAAGTATTAGACTCTGTTAATCCTGTCGCTACATCCCATTTTAATTTTTCGATTAATGAACCAACTGGAGTAGTTGGATTAATCGCCGATCAGAATACATCATTAATTGGTCTAATTTCTTTATTAGCTCCTATAATTGCTGGTGGTAATACATGTGTTGTGATAGCGTCAGAGAAGCTTCCATTATCTGCAATTACATTCGCTGAAGTTTTAAATTCATCAGATGTTCCCGCTGGTGTAGTTAATATTTTAACCGGTTTTTTAGATGAACTAATAAAACCTTTAACAACTCATATGGATATAAATTCAATTGCTTACAGTGGAAATTCAAAAGAGATAAAAAAACATTTAAAAGAAAGTTCGGCCATAAATCTAAAGAGAATTCATCTATATTCAAGAGATTGGATGAAACCAGTTAGTCAAGATTTATATCTTATTTCTGATTTTCAAGAAGTTAAGACAACTTGGCACCCAATTGAAAATATTGGAGGGTCTTCTTCTCAATATTGATATTCCTTTTTATATTATTATTTTTACAGTAAATTACTCAAAATAAAATAACATGAAAAATATTACAATTTTAATTTTTACACTTCTATTGTTTAAATCAATAAGCCAGACTACTTACACAGTTAATACCGGAAGTTTTTATTATAATCCTACCAATTTAACTATTGATGTTGGTGATTCAGTTGTTTGGATTAATGATGGTGGTACTCATGATGTTAATGGTGATATAAGCTCAATTACCGGGTTACCATATAATAATCCTGAAACATTTGATTCACCTGCAACTAATATACCAAACGCAGTTATTTATAGTCATAAATTTACTATACCTGGCAGATATGCATATGATTGTTCTGTTGGAGCTCATGCAGCAAGTGGAATGATAGGTTCTATTGTTGTAAATCCATCTGCTGGAGCTGGAATAATAAATATTGAAAATGAGAATATTTACATTTACCCTTCTCCATCCGAAGACATTTTAAACATACATGGATTTGATTTACTTAATAACATAAAATCTATGTCGATCTTTTCATTAGATGGAAAGAGATTAATTGATGTTAAATCAATAAATAAATCATTTGATATTTCTTCTTTAGATAAGGGAGTTTATTTTTTGATAATACAATACGGTAAACAAAATAGAAAATCAATTAAGTTTTCAGTAAGATAGTCTCCTAATTTTACAACTTTTATGATTAGAGGATAAACCTAATACGTTTATCCTTTTTTTAATTTATTTTAAATTGAAATGAAGATATATCTAACTAATCAAAATCTAAAATTCAGCAAACATCTTGAATATTTCAAGAATCAAAGTGTTATGAAATATGAGAAGTCTAAACTTGATGAAAAGATTTCTTCTCAAGACATTGATTTTGAATTTTCAAAAATTAATTTTGATTTCTTCTATAACTATCAAATTTTTCCTGAAAATATAATAGAATCGTACTGTCAATGGAATCATGAAAATAGAAACATGCAAATTGGTGACACAATTGTTCAACAAGTATTCTTACCTCCTCACAAAACACTTTCTCAAAAAGTCATTTTTGCTGTGAGAATTAACAAAATAATTGATGAACCAAAAAGAAAGGGTTTTAGTTATGAAACGATTGAAGGACATGTCGAAAAAGGAGTTTCAATATTTACGATTGAAAAAAACACACAAAAGACAGTCTTTAAAATTCACACATTTTCTAAACCAGGTAACTTATTGACATGTTTAGCTGGTCCAATATTTTCGCTTCCATATCAATCTTTTTGCACTAAAAAGGCACTGAATAATGTTAAAGAGATAGTTGAACAACAACAAAGGTTTTCAAAGGGGTAAATTAATTTAATGTGAAATTAATAGGAAGTCTACAACGAGTCCTCACTTTACGTCCAGAAGACTCTCCGGCTATCCATTTGGGCATTTTCCGTAATAAACGTTTTGCTTCTTTATCTAAATCAATACTAACTCCTCTTTCTATTTTTATATTACCAATTCTCCCATCTTTCTCTACAACGAAAGAAAGGTATACTCTACCTTGTTCATTCATTTCAATTGAAGTTTGAGGATATTGTACATTTTGTACAATCCATTTTTGCATTGCAGCTGCTCCTCCGGGGAAACTTGCTTCAACATCGGGGAAGTCAATTATTTCTGATTCTACTACAACTTCTTCTTGTCCTATATCAACCGGAGGAGGTGTTTGAACAACTGGTGTAGGTTCTTCTTCTGTATTCTCTTCTTCAATAATTTCTTCTGTAACCGGGGGTGGTGCATCTACTACCGGTGGTGGTGGTGGAGGTGTTTCGATATCTTGTGTTTCTTGCATAAACTCTATATCTGCTGAATTTTCTTCAACCCCTGAATTGGCCTCACGTTCTATACCTTCTTGATAAGAAAAAGATGCTAAAACGATACTACCTACAAATAATAGACCCATAAGCGTTATAGGAATACGATACTTGTCAATATTTGCTTGATCACTTTTTTTTAATTCCATAGCTATTTGAATTATATAGTAAAGATATCAAATTCTGTACCATAAATTTTATTTAATCAATAGATTATATGCTTCTGAATCAAGAAGATTATTAATTTGTTCTTTATTTGAAATTTTGATTTTTATCATCCAACCATCATTGTATGGGTCAGAATTTACAAGTTCAGGATTTGCTTCTAAATTTTCATTAAAAGTGATTATCTCTCCCGATAATGGCATAAATAGATCAGATACTGTTTTAACGGCTTCAACTGAACCAAATACTTCTTCCATATCTAATGTTTCACCTTCTGTTTCAATTTCAACGAAAACAATATCTCCAAGTTCATTTTGAGCAAAATCAGTAATTCCAATAGTTGCTATATCGCCATCAATTGATACCCATTCATGGTCCTTTGTATATTTTAGATTTTCAGGAATATTCATTTTAATTTATTTTATATAGCAAATTTAAAATTTTTAGTTACTATTTTTCATTCTTTTAACTTTTTGTTCTTAACAAATTTGTAAACTTTTTAACTATGTTTGTTTTAATATGATAAATCAAGATCAAATAAAATCAATTCGTGAACGTATAGAAAAGATAGATAAGTACTTAAATATTAGTGAAAAAAGAATTATTTATAAAGAAGAAGAATTAAAATCACAGGATCCAGACTTTTGGAGCGATTCAAAAAAAGCAGAAATACAAATTAAAAAAATACGCTCGATTAAATACTTTCTAAATGCTTTTGATAATCTGGAGGAACTATATAATGATCTCGAAGTATTATTTGAATTTGTTAGGGAAGGCGAGGCTACCCAAGAAGAGGTTGATAAGCATGCTGAGAGACTTTTGAATTTTATTGAAGAGTTGGAGTTAAAAAACATGCTTTCAAATGAAGAAGATAGTTTAAATGCTATTTTGCAAATTACTGCAGGAGCAGGTGGTACTGAAAGTTGTGATTGGGCTTCAATTTTAATGAGGATGTACTCGATGTGGGGACAGAAAAATGGTTATAAAATCAATCAATTAAATTTTCAAGATGGAGATGTTGCAGGAGTTAAAACAGTTACACTAGAGTTTTCAGGAAACTTTGCTTTTGGTTATTTAAAAGGAGAGAATGGTGTCCATAGATTGGTTAGAATTTCTCCATTTGATTCGAATGCAAAACGTCACACATCATTTGCTTCTGTATATGTGTACCCATTAGTTGATGACTCAATAGAAATTAATGTGAATCCTTCAGATATTTCATGGGAAACTTTTAGATCAGGCGGAGCAGGTGGACAGAATGTCAATAAAGTTGAAACTGCTGTCAGATTGCGTCATGCTCCTTCAGGAATTATAATTGAAAACTCTGAGTCAAGATCACAGTTGGATAATAAAGAAAAAGCAATGCAACTTTTAAAATCTCAATTATATGAGATTGAATATAGATCTAGGATGGAAGCAAGAGATGAAATTGAATCTAATAAAAAGAAAATAGAATGGGGATCACAAATTCGTAATTATGTTATGCATCCCTATAAGTTAGTTAAAGATGTGCGAACTGGTCACGAAACAGGAAATATAGATGCTGTAATGGACGGTGATTTAAATGATTTTTTAAAAGCTTCTTTAATGACATTTGGAAATAAATAACAATAATTTTATGTCAGAAAAATATATAGTTTATCATAATCCTCGTTGTTCGAAAAGTAGAATTGCAATTAATTATTTAAATGATAATAATAAATCTTTTGAGGTAAAAGAATATTTAAAAGTACCGCTTAAAAGAAATGAAATAATAAAAGTTTTAAGGACAATAGGTGGATCTGCTGAATCAATAATTCGCAAGAATGAAAAGGATTATAAAGAAAATTTTAAAGGAAAAATATTAGATGAAGATCAGTGGATTGATGCAATGATAAAGTTTCCAAAGTTGATGCAACGTCCTATAGTAATAAAAGCTAATAAAGGTATAGTTGCTAGACCAGTTGAATTAATCGATTTGTTAGATTAACATTATAATAAATATACTTCATACAATTTTCTTACTAATTTCACGTTTCATATCTATTTGAAAATGAAAAATATAATAGTAATATTATTTTTAGGTATTATAACCCTTTCTTTTGGTCAGTATCATACGAAAGCATCAAAATCTGAGTTTGGTTTTTTAGCTGGAGGGACCTATTATTTGGGTGATTTAAATCAATTTAAACAGTTTAAGAATACACATTTAGCAGGTGGATTGATTTATCGTTATAACATACATTCACGTTTAAGTTTTCGAGGCAATTTAATATATGGCAAGTTAAGTGCTTCAGATGCAATGTCTAGTATTGATTCTCATAGGGAACGTAATTTAAGTTTCTACTCAGATATTTATGAATTAGGATTAGGGCTAGAATTCAATTATTTTCCTTTTCAACTTGGGCATGATCGTTATAAAGGAACAGCATATTTATTGGCCGAGATTGGTATTTTTAGAATGAATCCAAAGACATTTTATGAAGGTATGGAGATTGAGTTAAGAGACCTTGGGACAGAAGGACAAGGAACATCTTTAAGTTCTAGGTCATATTATAATTTAACTCAACTTTGTATACCTATAGGTATTGGTGCTAAACTTTCTTTAGGTCATAAAGTAAGTCTTAATTTTGAGATAGGTATTCGCAAAACATTTACTGATTTTATAGATGATGTTGGAGCAAATGCATATGTTGATCCAATCATTTTAGCTGCAGAAAATGGTCCATTATCTGCCACTCTTTCAAATTTATCAGATGATCAATATGGTCAGAGAGGAAATAGTTTAACCAAAGATTGGTATGTATTTGCTGGAGCTATGATTACTTTTAGATTAGGTAAATATTCAAAGTGTTTTCACCAAGAATATTAATGTTCATGTTCATGATCATCATGCTCATGAGTTTCTTTAATTTCTTTAGCTTTAAAATCAACTATTTCAATCTCAAAAATTAAATCAGAATATGGAGGGATAGCACTTCTTCCTTGACTACCATATGCTAAATAATAAGGTATGAATATTTTTGCTTTAGTTCCTTTGTTAAATAGTGAAATTCCTTCCTCAAAACCGGGAATCATTCTTTGTTCTAAAAACTTAAAATTCATTGGTTTTCCTCTATCTAAAGAAGAATCAAATTTTTCTTTAGATTTTCTAAAAATTCCAGTGTAATGAACAGATAGTTGATCTCCTTTTTTGGGGTTTAAACCATCACCTATTTTTTCAATTAAGTAGACTAATCCGGATTCTGATATTTGTGCTTTAGGAAATTCTTTTTTTATTTCTTCATACATTAATTTGCTATATTGATCTTGAGTCATATTAGCTATTTTATCATATTCGGCCAATTTATAGTCTTCTTTTTCTTTATATATATTCTTAGCAGCATTAAATTCTTTTGAACAGTTCCATTTTCTAGCTATTCTACCTTTACGAATTATTGAAATTCTGTATATAACATCATTTTGTTCAATAGCATTTACGACATCTTGTCCAATAGCTACATGACCAAAAACAGTGTGTTTACCATCTAACCAAGGAGTTGCTTTGTGTGTTATGAAAAACTGACTTCCATTCGTGTTTGGACCTGAGTTAGCCATTGATAGTATTCCAGAGTTATTGTGTTTTAAATCTGGGTGAATTTCATCAAAAAAACTATATCCTGGCCCACCAGATCCGGTTCCATCTGGATCACCACCTTGAATCATAAAATCTCTAATTACGCGATGAAATTTTAATCCATTATAGAACGGGGAATTAATTTTAATGCTATCAACCATTAAATTTCCTTCAGATAGACCTACAAAATTTGAAACTGTCATAGGAGTTTTTTGGTAATCAAGTTTAATTAGTATATTTCCTTTACTAGTTATTAATTGAGCATAAATACCATTCTCTAATTTTAATTTGTTTATTTTATAATAAATAGGTTTTATTATTTCATTTGTTTGTGTATATGATTTTGATAGACAAATCAAACAGATTATTGTTAAAATTCTTTTGTACATATTTTTTATTTAAAATTATTAATTAATTACGTTTATCTTCACCCCAATTCATTTTATTTCGAATTGTATCCAAAAAATTATTATCATCAAATTTTATGACATTAATCATATAATCAGCTTTTTGAATAATAACTTCTTCGTCTTGTTTAATACTATGTGATTTCCCATCTAAACTTATTAAATAGGATCTATTTCTTCCTTCTATTTTTAACTTGATATTCATATGGTCTGGAACAACTATTGGTCTTACATTCAAGTTGTGTGGTGCTATTGGAGTTAATATATGAACTTGACAGCCAGGAGTAATAATAGGTCCACCGCAACTTAAATTATATGCTGTTGAGCCAGAAGGTGTTGAAACTATAACTCCATCTGCCCAATATGAGTTTAAGTATTTTTCTCCCAATGATGCATGAACTCTTATCATTGAAGAAGTGTCTTTTTTTTGAAGAGTTATTTCATTTATGGCAAAATTGTCTTCTCCAAAAATATTATCAGCAGTATCTACTCGAATTAATGACCTTTTTTGGAGTGTATATTTTTTTTCGATAATTAAGTCTATTGATTCAGCAATGTTATTTTTAGAAGTATTAGACAAAAAGCCAAGCCTTCCTGTATTAATTCCAAGAATAGGTACTTGAGAATCACGAATAAACTTTACATTTTCAATGAAAGTACCGTCACCACCAATACTTAAGCTCAAATCTATTCCAGATTGCAAATCTTTATAATTATTAAATTCATCTGTTTTTTCATCAAGAATTTTCTTTTTAACTAGTAACTTTTTTAACTGCGAATATACAACAGGATTCCAATTATTTTTTTTTATGATTTTGAATAGGTTGATGTAATATTCTAAATTATTAGAATTAATTTTTTGACTATATATTGAAACGTTTACACTCATAATTTTAAATAATTCATTAGTTCATCATACTTTAGTTTCATATCATCATCAAAAATGCCTTTTTGGTAGGAAGCTTTTATAATATAATCGTAACGTTCAAAGGTTCTAATTATACTATCAAGTTCTAAAGTGTTAATTTTTAGAGTTATTTCAATGTTTGTTGACTCTTGGGATGACATCATATAAGAACTTAGAATTTTAGCATCATTACTTTCTATAATTTGACCTATCTCAGCCATTGAATAATCTATTGCAGCCATTTCTAAAATTAAAATTCCACCATTTTCTTTTATACTACCTGTGTTTGCTATAAAAATGATTAAGGATTGCATAGAGATACAACCTAAATATTTTTCATTTTCATCAAGAACTGGCATAACAGTTAATTTTAGCTCAGAAATTCTAGAAATTACTTGATAAATATGATCTGAATGAAGGACATATGGTCTTGGTAAGTGATGAAATAATTCGTCTAATGTTTTCTCAAGGTCCATTTTGTCTAAGATATCAGACTCAGAAACAAGTCCGACAAATTTACCATATTTTAAAACAGGTAAATGTGACACTTTAAACTCTTCCATCCAGTTTAAAGTTTTTTCACCTGAATCAGAATGAGTCAAAGGAGGTAATTCTTCTGTGATTAGATTAATAGCTTTCATTATATTTGCTAATGTAATATAATACTCATTAAGTTCTTACTTTTATAAATATAAATTATATTGAATGAACACAAAATTAAGTGTCAATGTTAACAAAATAGCAACTTTAAGAAATTCAAGAGGTGATAATAGACCAAATGTAGTTGATGTAGCTTTGGACTGTGAAAAATTTGGTGCTGATGGTATTACCGTCCATCCAAGACCTGATGAGAGACACATAAAGTTTAAAGATGTCTATGATTTATCATCTAGTATTAAAACTGAACTAAATATTGAAGGATATCCAAATAGTAGATTTATGTCATTAATCTCTGATATAATTCCTTCTCAAGTTACTTTAGTACCTGATGCACCAGGTGTTTTAACTTCTAATGCTGGTTGGGACACAAAGTTACATCAATCTATGTTAACTGAGTTAATTACTGAATTAAGATTAAAGGGAATACGTTCTTCCATATTTGTTGATACAGATTTAAAGAATATTGAATATGCTGCAAAGTGTGGAGTTGATAGAATAGAGTTTTATACCGGACCATATGCTTTGACTTACAGTAAAGACAGAGAAAAGGCAATTACAAATTATATTCATGCTTCAAAATTAGCTAACGGCTTAGGAATAGGTATTAATGCTGGACATGATTTGAGCTTAGAAAATTTAAGGTTTTTTGCTTCTAAAATTGAAGGTTTGATAGAAGTGTCAATAGGGCATGCTTTAATATGTGATTCAATTTATTACGGTCTAAAAAAAACCATTGAAATGTATCAAGAATTATTAAAATAGTTAGTGAATGATAATCCTGCCTAAATGATTAGAAATAGTTTTTTTAATTTCCTCAAGTGCAACTTGCTCTGAAAGCAGCTCGATTAACTCTGAATTTTTACTAGAATCTAGTTGTGTTATTTTTTCTTGAATTAGTTTTATTCTTTTTTCAACCTTAGAAGATTTAAAAGAGTATACTGAACCAATAACAGCTTGTTTTAATTTATCTTTTTCTGAATTTGTGAATATATTCTTTTTATTAATCCAATTTTCACTTAATTCATGTTTATTTAACTCTATTTCTGAAATGAATTTTACAATTTTTTGATCAGATTGATTTTTAAAAAAGCTAAGTTTTAATAAAGTATTTTCATTTAAAGAATTATTGACTAATTCGTACATTTTTGCGAAAGTTTTATTGTCGAATTTTAATTCATCTTCATTTATTGAGTTACAGATATATTCAGCAACACTTATCTCTATAGTTGTTTTTTCTTTTCTATCATCAATGTTTTCAAAATTCATATTCATTGGACCATATAAAACTAATATTCGAATTAGATCATGCTCGTTGAAATATTCAGGATCCTTGATATTTGAGTTGGTAATATAATCTTTTTTCCCAAAATCTTTTTTTACAGGATTATTAAAATTTGAATTAGGTTCAAATTTCCTTTTAACGTTTATTTTATTGATAGTTTGATTTCTAAATTTATTTACTTCCTCCCAAATAACATCTTCTGTTATGTTAAATCTTCTTGCAAGTTCTGGTATAAAGACATTACGTGTTATTTGGTCAGGTATCAGTGCTACACTATTAGCCAAATCTTTAATCAAAGAAGCCTTTTTAAGTGGATCTTTTTTTTCAGTTTCTAGTAAAATATCTGCCTTAAAAGAAATAAAATCTTGTTCATTTTCCTTGATGTATTCTTGTAGTTTATCAGAGCTAATGCTTTTAGAATATGAATCGGGATCTTCTCCTTCAGGAAAAAGCACAACTTTAACGTTTAATCCCTCTTCAAGTATTAAGTCAATACCCCTAAAAGATGCTTTAATCCCCGCATTATCTCCATCGAAGAGTATAGTTATATTATTTGTATATCGTTTTATTAATCTTATCTGCTCTTTAGTAAGTGAAGTGCCAGAAGAAGAAACCACATTTTTTATTCCAGATTGATACAGACTAATTACATCTGTATACCCTTCACATAGCAAACAATTATCTTGTTTTATAATGTCACTTTTTGAAAAATATAGACCATATAGTATTTCACTTTTATTATAAATGATACTTTCTGGTGAATTAAAATACTTTGCAATTTTTTTGTTTGTGAATAAAGTTCGTCCACCAAAACCAAGAATTCTACCACTTACAGAATGAATAGGGAACATTATTCTTCCGCGAAAGAAATCAAAACTTTTTTTATCTTTTACTTTTGAGACACCAGTTTTTACAAGATAATTTAATTTATATCCTTTTTTTTGAGCAATAGAGGTGAAATAATCTTTTTCGTTAATACTATATCCTAATTCAAATTTTTTAATTGTTTCGTTCGTGTATCCTCTTTCGATTAAGTAGGTATGGGCAATATCTTTCCCTTCATCATTTTTATGTAAATTCTTTTTGAAGTGTTCTTTTGCAAATTGATTAATAATATAAAGGCTTTCACGCTCTGAAATTTCTGCGATCTCCTGCGCTGTTTTAGGTCTATCTTCTGGAATTTGAACTCCATATTTTTCAGCTAGCCATCTTAGTGCTTCTGGATATGAATAATGTTCTTTTTCCATTAAAAAGCTAACCACTGTACCACCCTTTCCAGAGGAGAAACACTTGAAAATTTGTTTCGCCGGTGAAACTACAAAAGAGGGAGTTTTTTCATCTGTGAAAGGACTTAATCCTTTTAAGTTTGCACCAGATTTTTTTAATTGAACAAATTCTCCAATTACCTCTTCAATTCGAGAGATTTGCATGATGTCATCGACGATATGAGGAGGAATAATCGCCATGTTACAGGTTGCTATAATCGATTTCAGTAATTAACTGTCCATCAATATTATATGATTTCCAAAGTCCAATTTTTTTGCCATTTTCATATTCTCCACTATAATGTAGATTTCCATTTGGATATTTTACAATTGTATGCCCGTGCTTTTCTCCATGTTGGTACATTGTCATAGATAGTTCAATACCGTTTTCAGAAAAATATTGCCATTTACCGTGACGTTTCCCATTTTTATCTTGTTGCCCATGAAATTTAATTGTTTTTTTATTTGGATAATATTCTATGAACTTACCTTGTTTTATTTCTACTAAATCTTTTTTATTAATAATTATTTTTTTTTCTTCTTCTTTTTTGATAATTGATTTGCCAATAGATTTTTTTACTTCTTTATTTTTGACATCATGTTTACATGAAGTTAAATAAAACACAGAGATTAATAATAGTAAGATTTTGAATGTCATTTATTTCTTGTTGTTGTATACTCTACTAATTCAATAATTGATTCTTTAGCCTCAGAATTTGGAAGATCTTTAATTAAATTTAATGCTTTTTCTTTATACTCAATCATTTTATTATAGGTATATTCTATGCCTCCATACTGAATTACTAAATTAATTGCAATTTTTACCTTATTTGGATTTTCATTATGATTTTTAATGATATTAATTAATTCTCTTTTGATTTTTTTTGGTGCATGATTTAATACGTAAATTATAGGGAGTGTCATTTTTTTTTCACGGATATCTAAACCTGTAGGTTTTCCTATTTCATCGGGCTCTCCGTAATCAAAAATATCATCTTTTAATTGAAATGCAATTCCAATTAATTCACCAAACTTACTCATATTTATATGTTCATCAATTCTTTTTACACTTAAAGCACCCAGCTCGCAACATGTAGATATTAGTGAGCCTGTTTTTTGTCTTATTATATCAAAGTATATTTCTTCATTAATATCTAGTTTCCGTGCTTTCTCAATTTGAAGTAATTCTCCTTCAGACATTTCTTTAACTGTTTTAGCAATAACTTTAAGAAGTTCTTGGTTATCTTTTTCTAATGATAAAAGAAGAACTTTTGATAGCATATAATCTCCTACTAAAACTGCTATTTTGTTTTTCCATAAAGCATTAGTAGAAAAGAATCCACGACGTTCGTTAGCATCATCTACTATATCATCATGGATTAAAGATGCAGTGTGTAATAATTCTACTAGTATAGCACTATCGTATGTTTTATCATTTATATTTCCTAACATTTTTGCTGTAAGAAAAATAAAGATTGGTCTTAATTGCTTTCCTTTTCTTTTAATTATATAATGTGTTATTTTATCTAGCATGGATATTTTGGATTTCATACTAGAATGAAAACGAACTTCAAACTCTTTAATTTCAGAATTAATGGGTGCTATTATTTTTTTTGTTGATGTCATTTAGACAAAGATAATAGTAATGATACTATATTAAAATTAGTGGGAAAAGAAAAGTGCTTATTGTTATTAATAAGCACTTTATAAAAATATTGATTGTGGATTATTATCTTACTAATTGTAAAAATCCTTGACCTTGTATACCTGACTCTTCGGTTACACCTGTTATAATGTACCGATAAAAATAAGTTCCTGCTTCTGCTTCATTTCCATTAGGAGTAGTTCCATCCCATCTTGGATTATCTCCAACAGCATTGTACATTACATTTCCCCATCTATTTAATATTGTCAATTCAATGTTTTCTGCATTAGTAACAGTTAACTCAAAAAAGTCATTTTTTCCATTTCCATCTGGTGTAATGACATTCGGAGCCATTACAGTAGCAATTGGAATAATACAACTCCCATCATCTAAAGTTGCATTTGGATTATAATTTGTTGCATTTGGGTCTGTACATCCACATATAGCAATACTTATCGTTAAATATGCCGTGTCTGCACAGTCTGGATCAGTTGAAGCTATGAGCATGACAGTTGAAGTATTTGTGAATGTTTGATTTTGATTATCTAAATTGTTAACAGTGTATGCATTTCCATTGTTAAAATCCCAATAATGTATTGTTGTATTTTCACTGTTATTTGTGAATACTACATCAACCGGACTACATCCAGAGTTAACTGATGAACTAAAGTTCGCAATGGGAGGATTATTTTCTTCAACAAAAACACTATCGTAAGCAGTACAAACATCGTCTGTTACAGTGAAATAATACCATCCTGATGGTAGTATGGGCTGGGTTGCTGTTCCATCAAAGCTAAAAGGTCCATTTTGTCCGGGGCCTGTCCAATTAAAGTAAGGTTGATTAAGATCATCTGTTATTCCACTAATAGGATAAGCTACAACTGCACCATTAGTATCACAGGCACTAGTAGGATAGGAGAATACACTATCAATTGATAATAATTGATTTGTAATCATTATAACAGAGTCATTACTTATATAACCACATCCATCAATAATATCAATAAAATAAATTATTGTGTTCTGTTGTTCAGTTCCACTAGATAACATTTCCATAGAATTAGTTCCTCCATTTGACCAACTAAAAGAATATGGTGTTGTACCATTTTGAATATTTAATACTTCTGCAGGAAAGGAATCATTAGGGCAAGAAGCAAAAATACTATCAATTAAATCATATGTCATATCATTAGGATGAACTGAAATTATAGTCGGAACTGATTCACACTGGTATATCCCAAGTGTGTCGTATACAGAAGCAATTAGGGTATCAGTAGTTGTAGGTGCAACGATAAAAGTTGAAGTATCAGTTAATCCGTTATTCCAATTTACAATTGCTGAGCCACATGGGGTTCCACTAGAGTTGATAACTATATTATCTAATCCCCAGTTATCACAGCATGTACCAGAATTTTGTTCTTGAGTCCATCTGAAAGCTGTATTTGTTGTCATTGCAGCTAGAGGTATTGGAACAGTAAATGTATTCCATGTTGTATAAGCAGTTCCTGCTGTTGTAGCTACTTGATTATTCACATTAGGATTTGTAGGTAGCTCATAACCACCAGGACTATAATAAACAATTGAGCTCCATGTTATACCACCATCTATACTGTACTGAAGTTCTACTCCTTCATCTGCTAAATCGGGACCTTCACAAGGCATGTTTTCACTTTGAATTGCATATACCATATCAAATATGATATAACCACCACAACTAACATCAAATGCGGAAGTTGTAATTCCAGGAAAGGTTCCTGCAACAGCAGTAGAAGCCCAATAATAAGGGTCATTAGTTAAACTTGGCATACAAGGTGTACTAAATGTATTACCTCCCACTGCATTCCATCCAGTTGGTATAATACCTGCGTTAAAATTAAAAGATTGTCCATCTGGGATTAGATTTGCGATAGCGGTAATTTCTACTGAATCGCCAGGGCAAATTAAGGTGTCCTCAGGAGTTACAGTTACAAAACATGTTATTTGACCTAAAGTATATTGACTCAGGGTAAACAACATTAATAGTGTTAATAAAGTATATTTCATTTTAATCGATTTTAATATCTAGTAATTTGACAGCCTCAAATTCTCTTGAATCAGGATAATTAGGATTTGTAATCAAGGACGATAAAGTACTGTTGGAGAATGAGCAATCACATTCTACACTACTGTTTTTTGAAACAAAAACACTTTTTTTGTTTTCCTCATTATTATTAGAGATATACTTATCGAATATTAAAGCAGCTGAAAAAAAAATGTTTTTATTAGTTGAAGTTGTGTTTTCAATTTTATAGAACAGATATTCTAGGGCTTTTTTTTGAGGACCAACCTTGCATGAGTTTTTTTTTACATAAATTTTTATGCCATCATTTTTTTCAATTAGAGACCACTTATTTGTGAGAATATTTTCACTTAAAATTTCATTTTGAGCATATAAAGAAATGCTAAAAACCATTGTGAAAATTATTAATAATGGGATTATTATTTTTTTTTTCATGTTATTTTTCATTGAATAGTTCTAGTATAAAGACTCCCATGATTTAGTTAAGGTTGCATGGAAATTAAAATTTACATAAAATTACAAAATGTTATTTAATTATTTGTAATTAAACAGACCACATTTTCTGTTTTATATTTTCTTAGTTATAGCTTTATTTTTATTAGCTAATTGACCACATGCTGCATCAATATCTTTTCCTCTACTTCTTCTTATATTAACTATCATATTCTTTTGTTTTAAATAATTAGCAAAATCATCTACTTTTTTTGAATCAGCTTGTTTAAAATTTCCCTCATCAATTGAATTATATTCAATGATATTAATTTTACATGGTACACATCTAGCAAATTTCGCTAATTCTTCTGCATCCTCTATTGTGTCATTGAAATTTTTAAAGATTATATACTCGAATGTTATTCGAGACTTTGTTTTTTCATAAAAATATTTTAATGACTCTCTTAATGAATTTAGATTATTAGAGTTGTTAATTTCCATGATTAGACTTCTTTTTTTATCATTTGCTGCATGGAGGGAGAGGGCTAGATTGAATTTGACTAGATCGTCACCTAATTTTTTTATCATTTTTGCAATTCCTGCGGTGGATACTGTAATTCTTTTTGGTGACATTCCTAGTCCATCTTTAGAACATATTAATTCTATAGAACGTAACATATTTTTATAGTTTAACAATGGTTCACCCATTCCCATGTAAACAATATTATTTAAAGTTTTATTGTATATTTTTTCGGCCTCGTTTTTAAGGTATACAACTTGATCAAAAATTTCTCCAGGGCTAAGGTTTCTTATTAGCTTTAATCTGCCTGTAGCACAGAATTTACAAGCTAAACTACATCCGGCTTGAGACGAAATACATGCCGTAGTTCTTGATTTTGTTGGAATTAAAACACCCTCAATTATTTCTCCTCCATTAATTTTAAACGCACATTTAATTGTTTTATCTAAACTAATTTGTTGGTCTTTTAGCTCTATATTATCAATAAAGAAAGACATATTTAATTTATCTCGGAGTGATTTTGATAGGTTTGTCATTTCTTCGAAAGATTGAGCATTTTTTTTCCATAACCATTCGAAAATTTGTTCTCCACGGAAAAGTTGTTCACCCATTTTTTCTAGAGCAGATTTAATTTCTTCTAATTTTAGAATACGTATGTTTATTTTTCCATCCACGATGATTGTCAATCTATTTATTGATAAATAGTATATATAGTTTAAAATGTAGTTATGATAATTTAGTTATTCTGAAACTACTATTAGTTTTTGTTTAATATCTTTTGCCTTTTTTATAGCCTTTTCAAGAGATTTGTCGGTAACTGTAATATGTCCCATTTTACGGTGCGGTTTTGTTATTTTTTTTCCATATATGTGCACATGTACACCATCTATTGCAGTAACATTGAATAACCCTTTATAAATGGCTTTACCATTAAATCCTTCACTACCAAGTAAATTTATCATTACACCACACTGGGTCATTTCAGTCGCGCCAAGTGGCATATTTAATATTGAACGAAGATGTTGTTCAAATTGTGAGGTGATATTACATTCTATTGTATGATGACCACTGTTATGAGGTCTAGGAGCAATCTCATTGACTAGAATTTCTCCATTTTCACAAAGGAATAGTTCTACAGCTAGAATACCAACCATATCAAGTTTATTAATTATATCAATAGCAATTTTGGTTGCTTTTTCTTCAATTTCTTTTGAAATTTGAGCAGGAGAAAAAAGAAATTCCACTAAATTGACCTTATTAAATTGACATTCTACGGTTGGGTATACAGCAGTTTGGCCCGCTTTGTTTCTAGCTACTATGACTGAAAGTTCTTTTACAAATGGTACAATTTTTTCAATTATTGAAGGTTCAAGAAAAACATTTTTTAAATCCTTTTTGGATTTAATTAATTCAACACCTCTTCCATCATAACCTCCAGTTCTTAATTTTTGAACAAAAGGTATTTTTTCTTCTAAAATGCTTTTTTTAGTGTTGGAAGAAAGTAGTTCAAATTCTGATGTTGGTATGTTATTTTCCTTGTAAAATTCTTTTTGTAATCCTTTATCTTTTATTATTTCTAAAACACGAGGTTGTGGGAATATTTGAACTCCATTTTTCTCTAAATAGTATAGAGCATCAATATTTACATTTTCAATTTCAACAGTTAAAGTATTTAACTTTTCGCCAAACATAACAACATCATCATAGTTTTTTATATCACCATTAGTATAGCTCTTTGCTATTGAGGCGCAAGGGGAATTTTCATCCTTATCCATAATATGGATGTCAATATTGTAGTTTATTGCTTCTTGAATAATCATCCTGCCTAGTTGACCACCACCTAAAATTCCAAGTCGATATTGACTGCCAATTACATTTTCATTCATAGTCCAAAGATAATGTTCATTTATATTTTTTTAAGCTTTTATATAGACTAAATTGTAACAGTTATTTATAATAATTGTAATTTTGATCAATCAAAAATTTTATATTTTGTTGAAATTATTAGATAAAAGTTTTGAGGTTTTTATTAGTAGGGATAAAATACAAGATAAAGTATTAAACCTAGCTGATAAGATTAATTCTGATTTTTTTGGAAAAGATGTTCTTTTCATATCTGTCCTAAATGGTTCGTTTATGTTTACTGCTGATTTAATGAAAAATATCTCAATAGATTCAGAAATTACTTTTGTTAAAATGAGCTCATATGTTGGTACTTCTAGTTTAGGGAATGTAAATCAATTAATAGGCTTGAACCATAAGTTAAAGGATAAATCTATCATTATAATTGAAGATATTATTGATACCGGTATTACTATTGATAAAATTATGAATTTACTTTCCATAGAAGGAGCTAAAGAAATTAAAGTTTGTTCTTTGTTATTTAAACCAAATTCATTTAAAGGAAAGTATAAACCTGATTATATAGGATTTTCTATTCCAAATGCTTTTGTAGTAGGATATGGATTAGATTACAATCAAAAAGGCAGGAATTTAGATTCTATATATAAAATAAATGAATTATGTTAAATGTTGTTCTATTTGGCCCTCCAGGAGCAGGGAAAGGCACACAGTCTGAAAGATTAAAGAAAAAATATGAATTAGTTCATATTTCAACAGGTGATGTCTTTAGATCATTAGATCCTAACTCCAATTTAGCTAAATTAGCTAACAGTTATTCTGCTAAAGGTAATTTGGTGCCAGATGATATTACTATTCAAATCCTAGAAGAAGAAGTGTCTAAGTTTCCTCAAGCTAATGGCGTTATTTATGATGGTTTCCCTAGGACTGAAGCCCAGGCAAAAGCCCTTGATGAATTTTTAAAAGCTAAGGGTACTAAGGTAACAATGATGATTTCTTTGGTGGTTCCAGAAAAAGAGCTGAAAAAAAGGTTAATTTTAAGAGCAGAATCCTCTGGTAGAAAAGACGATGCAGACATAAATATCATTCAGAATAGAATAAATACTTATAATAATAGCACTGCTCCTGTTGCTCATTTTTACAAAAAACAAGGCAAATTAATTGAAATTAATGGTGTTGGAGGTATAGATGATATAACGACGCGTATTTTTAATGAGATAGATTTACTGAAAAATTAATTATTTATTAGGTTTTTATAGCTAAATATTAGCTGGAATGGCATCAGATAATTTTGTTGATTATGTTAAGATTCATACAACTTCTGGCAATGGAGGTAAGGGGTCAACGCATTTTAGAAGGGAGAAATATATTCCTAAAGGTGGGCCTGATGGGGGTAATGGTGGACGAGGCGGCCATGTTATCTTACGTGGGAACAAACAATTATGGACATTATTGCATTTAAAATATCAACGTCATGTAAAGGCTGGGCATGGTTCGGATGGATCAGGGAATTTAAAAACTGGAGCTGAAGGAAGAGATATTTATATTGATGTCCCATTAGGCACTGTTGTTAAAAAATCCGACACAGGTGAAAAAATATTTGAAATAACACATCATGGCGAAGAAAAAATAATTGAACAAGGTGGTCGAGGGGGCCTAGGTAATACAAATTTTAAGTCACCGACTAATCAAACACCTCGATATGCACAGCCAGGAGAGGAAGGAAATGAAGGATGGAAAACACTAGAATTAAAAATCTTAGCTGATGTTGGTTTAGTAGGTCTCCCAAATTCAGGTAAAAGTACACTCTTGTCTGTTGTTTCAGCCGCAAAACCAGAAATAGCCGATTATCCATTTACAACTCTAAGACCTAATCTTGGTATGGTGAAATATCGTGATTTTAAATCATTTGTAATGGCAGATATTCCAGGTATTATTGAAAACGCAAATAAGGGCAAGGGTTTAGGACTTCGTTTTTTACGTCACATAGAAAGAAATTCTATATTATTATTTATGATTCCTTCCGATAGTGAAGACATCAAAAAGGAATATGATATTTTAATAAATGAATTAAATTTATATAACTCTGAGCTTCTTCATAAAGATAAGATACTTGCGATAACAAAAAGTGATATGTTGGATAATGAATTAATAGAAGAAATTCGTGATCAACTTCCCAAAGGAATACCTTATGTTTTTATTTCATCGATAGCTGAAATAGGATTAATTGAATTAAAAGATAAAATTTGGAATCTATTAAATGATATTTGATTATATAGATATAATTGATACGGTAATCGTTCAAACTATTAATGGTTGTAATAGTCCATTTTTAGATCAATTTATGTGGATGGTGTCAGGTAAGTATACTTGGATTCCATTCTATATATTTTTGATTGTTTTTTACTATAAAAAAACTAATTTAAAAAAGTCATTATTGTTTTTATTTTTCGTATTAATATCTGTTGGTTTTGCTGATCAAATATCTGTTAATTTTTTTAAAGAATTTTTTCAAAGACTTAGACCTTCTCATAATACTTTATTGAAGGAACAATTGCATCTTCATGTTCTTGCAAATGGAGATTTATACAGAGGAGGTTCATATGGGTTTGTTTCATCTCATGCTGCTAATTTTTTTGCTGTTCTTACATTTGCTTATCTAGTTATGAAAAAGTATTATTCAAACTTATTTATACCATTTTTAATTTTAGGTTTATTAGTTGGGTATAGTCGTATTTATTTAGGTGTACATTATTTAACGGATGTAGTAGTAGGTGCTATTTTAGGGGTTTTTATTGCTGCACTTTTTTATCGTTTTTTATTTATTTTTATTGTCAATAAAATCAAATAGTCTAATGTTTTATTTGTATATTTTTATTGGTGGTGGTTTAGGATCTTTGTTAAGATACATAATAACTAAAATTTCAGATCAAACATTGCTGGTAAATTTTCCAATAGGAACTTTTATAAGCAATATGTTAGCATGTTTAATGCTTGCAATTTTGGTTGTTTATTTTAGTGCTAAAAGCTTACATTATTCTTGGATTGAGCCCCTATTAATTATAGGTTTTTGTGGAGGATTCAGTACGTTCAGTACATTTAGTAATGAAAACTTCAAGTTGTTTGATCAAGGCTATATAATTTTGCCTATTGTTAATATGTTAATATCGGTTACTGTTGGATTTTTATTAATTTATTTTATTCGTTCAAAATCATAAAATTGGCACTTTCAAATCTATTATCTTTTTTAATTCATCACGCCTTTTAATTGCCTCACTTAAATTAGTTTTTTTAATTTTTCCTTTTAAGATAAAATCATTAAGGTTCTTTATGAAAAGGTATGCACAAAGACCAGTAATTCCAATTGTTAGGTAGTAAAAAAAAGATAAAATCCAATTAGGAAAAATGAAGTAGTAGAAAAAGAAAATTATTGGAATATTTATGATGCCTATTGTCATAGCTCCAAGAATCATTTTTACTGATGCCCAAAACACTTTTCTTCTGAATGAATTTTCAACAAATCTTTTTACAATTATATAAGGAAGTCCACAATGAATAATTCCTAAAATTGCAAATGGAAAGAAAAAAATCATTGATTTTATTTCCTTAAATCTACTTCCATTTTGTTTTTCTTTTTTCCAAAAAACAAACTGATCATTAATTTTAATTTTTTTAAGAAGGTTAAAGTATAAGTCAGTTTTTTCTTTGATTTCTTTTAAATCTAGATTAGCTTCAATATTTTCTTCATTTAACCACAAAGCAAGTTTTCGTGAGTAATCCCAACGTTTTTCCAATGGAATATTTTTGTCATAGCTATATGCATTTAAGCCTTTTCTTGAAATTTGCATTATATTTTCATGAAGTGTAGCTAGCTCTTTTTTTTCAATATGAGTTATTTGCTCTTGCATTAATTTCTCAATTTTTTTTGTTATTTGATTGATTACTTTGTTTGGGTTTTCTTTATATTCTTTTTGGTAATCATTAAGACAAATTTTATCTGAAAGTGACAAAATTAATTCACTTCCTAATTTATTAGGATTTGAATAGTTAATTCCTGCAGCAGCTATGCTTATTTTTTGATTCCAATTTATGTTTTCTAATGTTTGAAATCCAATTCTAATAGCGCCTTTTTTTACTGGTTTTAGTCTTCGGATGAATATATCATCAGTAAATCCTTCACCGAAGATTAATAAGTTCTTCTTTTTTCTTAAAATTTTTGAGCAATAATGGAAAACTTTTTCATTTTTTTCTCTTGTATCTTTTCCATCTTGTTGACGGTATATTGGTAGCATTTGTAACCCTTTTAGAAAAGGGTTTGTTAACTTTGTAAAAACATCTGACCTTGTCATAAAGTAGACAATTTCCCCACTTAACGCAGCAAAGACTAAAGGATCCATAAATGATGCTGCGTGATTACAAACATATATGGTACTACCTTTATTTCCTTTTATTTTATTGTATATTTTTCTTTTAGGGTAATATATTCTTAAAGTGTACTGTAGTACTAAATATGTTATAAAATATAGTGGTTTCATATCTATTTTTATAAAAGCAAATATAATTTAAACATTTAATTATCTAAAAATAGGTTAATAATCGAAGAAATTAACATATAAAATGCTAATAACTTTATCTAATAGATATAGAATGAGATTTTGGTGATATTATATTTGAAAAAAAATATAATGAAACGAATTTTTCTTACAGTTGCTGCAATTACATCATTAGCACTTACTATTTTAATTACTTTCGAAGTAAATAACTTATACATGGTTTAACTTAGATAAGTTTTTTCTTTTTTAAGAAAACTTGAAATAAGGTTGAATTAGTTAAAAGTTTTTTATCTCAAAGTATTATGAGAAATGTAGGTATAATATGTGGTGGTTTTTCTTCTGAGTTTGATATTTCAGTTAAGAGCGCTACGAATATATTTAATAATTTTCCGTCTAACTATCGCCCTTTTTTGATTATACTTAATAAAGATGGTTGGTTTCTCAAAAATAAAGATGGAACATTTGTGAAAATTGACTCTCGTGAGTTTTCATTTGAAATAGATAAAGAAGTTATTAAGATTGACTTAGCAATAGTTTTTATTCATGGAGATCCTGGAGAAAATGGTAAAGTTCAATCCTACCTCGAAATGATTGGTATACCTTATTTAAATTCAAGACCACTTGCTTCTCAACTATCTTTTAATAAGTGGTATTGCAATCAGTTTCTTAGAGGATTTGGCTTTAATGTTGCTAAATCAATATATCTCAATAATTCATCATCTCAAGTTGATTTAGATAAAATAACTAATGATTTAGGATTACCTCTTTTTGTTAAGCCCTCTGATTCAGGATCAAGCTTTGGTATTCATAAAGTAAATAAAATTGAAGATTTAAATAATGCTATTAAAAATGCTTTTAATGAGAGTAGTAATGTTGTTTTAGAAAGTTTTTTAGATGGAGTTGAAATTACATGTGGTGTTTATAGAGAAAATAATGAAGTTAAAACTTTACCATTGACCGAAATTATTTCTAGTAATGATTTTTTTGATTACGAAGCAAAATATAAAGGTTTATCCGAAGAGATTATACCAGCAAGAATAAGTAAGCAAGTAGCAAAGAAAATAGAAGGAATAACTACGAAAATTTATAATTTGATGCAACTTCGTTTATTTGCTCGGGTTGATTTTATAATTGTTAATAGTGTTCCATATATTATTGAAGTGAATAGTATCCCAGGTTTTTCAGATGAGAGCATCTTCCCTAAGATGCTAGATGAAGCAGGTATTTCAATTAAGAATTTTTTAGCTTCACAAATAAAAGAAAATCTCAATTAGTTGCTAATAAATTGAATAAGGATTCTATTTTTTGTTTCAGTAATTTTGAATTACATGTGTGATTATTAATAATTAATGCAAATGCATATTCTTTGCCAGTTTTTGAGTTAATATAGCCTGCATAACTTTTAACACGAGACATTGAACCACTTTTAGCTCGAATTCTATTATGTGCAGCTTGATTTTTACATAAATATTTTAGTGTACCGTTAATCCCAGTAATTGGAAGTGAGGATTTGTATTCACTATTATATTTGCTTGTATTCATATAAATTAATAATCGGGTTAAATGTTTTGCTGAAATAGCATTAGAACGTGATAATCCACTTCCATCTTTTAGATATAAACCTTTGGTACTAAATTTTGAACTCCAGAATTCGTTCATTGTTTTTACCCCATTATTAGTACTACCATTTTTATTTTTTTCGTAACCAATTAATGAAATAAGGTGTTCTGCAAATAGGTTTACACTATTTCTATTCGTATAATTTATAATATTAATTAATGATTCTCCCTGATGAGTATAAATCAGATTTTTATCATTGTAAATTTTATCTGAAGCAGTATTCTCAATACTGAATCTAGAAGATTTGTAATCTGATAAAACACTAATATTATTATTCTCTAGAATTTTCTCAAATTCATATGCAAATTGAATTTCAGGATTAGGAAGACTAGCTTTTACTAAAAAATCTTTTCTGTTAATGGGTAAAGTTCCTGATGCGAATATTATATCAGAAGAAGGAGAACCATAGAAATATACATTATCACCTTTTCTATTTGATGAATTTATATAGCTGAAAAATTCTAGACCAGGAGGATTGGGTTCTATTGAACTAAGTGTAACAGGAACATTAACCGTATTGGAGGTGTTGAATTTAAAATTTAGTGTATTATCAAAAATTGTTAGTCCAGAAGGCCCTGCTCCATAGTAGTTGCCTAAATCTGACCAATTCCAACCATCTGGTGCACCTTTATATCCAAATTCTGAAGCATCAGAAATAATTGATCCAGAAATAGTATTAATTCCTAACTGGTTAATTTCATCTTTCCATATATGGAGAAATTTTCTCTTATTAGATTTACTAACAAAGTATTTTGACCCTAAACTTGGATCTCCCCCTCCTCTAATCCAGATATTTCCAACTAATTTTCCAGTAGAATCAATATAACCGTCCTTATATATTCTTGTTTTAGGTTTAAAATTTGGACCAAGAATCTCTAATGCTGCTGCAGAAGAAAATAATTTTGCTGTTGAAGCACTAGGCAATGATTTATTTGGATTATGAGAAGCAACTGTTTGATTAGTTTTAAGATTAACTATATCTATACTTATGGATGCATACTCAAATACTTCATCACTGCAAAAATTATTTATTGCCTTTTGAATTGTATTCTGAGCAAATAAAAAATTAAGTGAAATACAGATGGAACATATAATGATACTTACTATCTTCATTTTATATTTTTTTTAAATAAAAGGATTATTATAATTACTTTTTGTTAAAAGTAATAAGTTTAATTTTCAATTAAACTATATTAGATAAATTGAATTGTTATATAGAATTTAATGAAAAAAAAAACACATATTAAAATATCTGGCGCCAGAACTCATAATTTAAAAAATTTTGATTTAAAAATACCTCGAAATCAATTAGTTGTTTTTACAGGACTTAGTGGTTCTGGAAAATCTTCACTTGCATTTGATACTATTTTTGCTGAAGGTCAAAGACGATATATTGAAACCTTTTCATCTTATTCAAGACAATTTTTAGGTACTCTAGAACGCCCAGATGTTGATAAAATAGAGGGTTTGAGTCCGGTTATATCAATAGAACAAAAAACCCTTTCTAAATCACCAAGGTCAACAGTTGGAACAATAACTGAAGTTTATGATCTTATGCGTTTATTATTTTCAAGGGTTTCCACTGCATATTCTTATAACACAAATGAGGCTATGATCAAGTATTCTGATAATGAAATAGTTGAACTAATTATTCAGAATTATATTGGAAAGAAAGTGATTATTTTATCTCCTAAAATTAATGCTAGGAAGGGTCATTATAAGCAATTATTTGAACAAATTTCAAAAAATGGTTTTACGAAAGTTCTTGTTGATGGAGATTTTAGAGATATAGAAAAAGATATGAAATTAGATCGCTATAAAATCCATGATATTGACATTGTAATTGACCGTTTAAAAATTGCTAATAAAGACAGGAAACGTATTTATGATAGTGTTGTTACTGCAATGAATCATGGTAATAAGACATTAAGGATATTTGATGTTGAAACAGCTCATTTTCGTCATTTTAGTCGTTCCTTAATGTGTCCCACATCAGGGATTAGTTATCCTGACCCTGAGCCGAATCTATTTTCTTTCAATTCACCTTATGGAGCATGTAAATTATGTAGTGGAATTGGAGAAATATCAGAAGTTGATATTAATAAGATCGTACCAGATTTTTCAAAATCAATTAAAGATGGAGGTTTAATTCCATTAGGAGAATATAAAAAAACATGGATATTTGATCAATTAGAAAAATATTTAACTAACCAAGGGCTATCTCTTGAAATACCAATATCTAAAATTAGTAGTCAAGTTTTGAATGTAATATTAAATGGAAATGATGGAATAGAGCGTTCATTCAGAAATGAAACTTTTATTTTTGAGGGTATTATTAATTTTATTTTAAGACATTCTGAAGGAAATTCTATTCGTATAAAACGTTGGGCGGGTAGTTTTCTTAATAGAAAAAAATGTCCAAGTTGTAATGGTTATAGAATAAAAAAAGAAGCTAGACAATTTAAAATAGGGGATAAACATATAGGTGATTTATCTCAAATGGATATATCTGATTTAGTAAAATGGTTTGATAAAATTGAAAATTATTTAGATGATACGAATCAAATAATAGCTTTTGATATTTTAAAAGAGATAAAAGTTAGATTATCTTTTATTATTGAGGTTGGGTTGAATTATTTATCTTTAAATCGTTCTGCTAAAACATTATCTGGTGGTGAATCTCAAAGAATTCGTTTAGTGACTCAAATTGGTGGTGAATTAATGAATGTACTATATATAATGGATGAACCTTCTATTGGGTTGCATCCGAGAGATAATATCCGTTTAATTAATTCATTAAAGCGTATTCGAGATATTGGTAATTCTGTTATTGTAGTTGAGCATGATAAAGAAATGATTGAAGCTGCGGATTTTTTAGTCGATTTAGGACCAGGCGCTGGTGTTAATGGTGGTTATATTGTAAGTGCATCTAAAAAATTTAACACAAATAATAGAAGGTCATTAACAAGTCAATACTTAATCGGGGAGAAAACCATAAATGTACCTAAAAAAAGACGTAAAGGAAATGGTAATAAATTAATTCTAAAGGGTGCTTGTGGGAGAAATTTGAATTCAGTTGATTTATCAATTCCACTTGGAACAATTACTTGTGTTACGGGTGTCTCTGGGAGTGGTAAATCTTCTCTTATTAATCATACATTATACCCTATTTTATTAAAAGAGATATATAATGGGGTTAAAAAGCCATTACCATATAAATCAATTTCAGGTATACAAAATTTAGATAAAGTTATTGAAATTGATCAAAGTCCAATTGGAAGAACACCAAGATCGAATCCAGCTACATATACTAAGTTATTTGATGAAATTAGATTGTTATTTTCGAATTTACCAGAATCTAAAATTAGAGGATATAAACCAGGTCGATTCTCATTTAACATTAAAGGCGGTAGATGTGAAAGTTGTAAGGGTGGTGGTATAAAAGTAATGGAGATGCACTTGTTGCCAGATGTTACAATAGAGTGTGAAACTTGTAATGGTAGAAGATATAATGATGAAACAAATGAGGTTTTATACAAAGGTAAGTCTATTAGTGATGTACTTGAAATGACAATTTCTGATGCTGCTGTTTTTTTTAATAATAATCCTAAAATTTCTCTTATACTTGAAACACTTATTTCTGTTGGTTTAGGATATATTAAATTAGGTCAGTCATCCACTACTTTATCTGGAGGTGAAGCACAACGAATAAAACTTTCTTCAGAACTTTCAAAAAAAGGAACGGGTAATACAATGTATATTTTGGATGAACCATCTACAGGACTTCATTTTGAAGATATAAAAATGTTATTAATCTTAATACATAAGTTAGTTGAAGAAGGCAATACTATTTTAATCATTGAACATAATCTAGATATTATCAAAGTTGCTGATTATATTGTTGATTTAGGTCCAGAAGGTGGTAAAAAAGGTGGTAATATTATTTGTAGTGGAACTCCTGAGTTTATTGTGGATAAATTTAAAAAAACATCTTATACGGCAATGTATTTAGAGTCAGAGTTAAAAACGTAATTTATTTTTTAAAAATAATTGTAGAGATGTGACCACCAAACCCGAAGGTATTGCTCATTGCATATTTCATAGATTTTTTAAATCCTTTTTTTAGTGGGAAATGATAATCGTTTTTATACTCCGGCTCTATATTTATTGTGTTTATTGTCGGAGGAACTATGTTATTTTTTAAAGCCATCAAGCTAACGATTCCTTCAATTGCTCCAGCAGCTCCCAGCAAGTGACCTGTCATTGATTTTGTCCCTGATATTGAAAGTGATTTACGTTTACCAAAAACACGATTTATTGCAAACAATTCACTTAAATCTCCTTGTAAAGTTGATGTTGCATGCATGTTAATGTAATCAATATCTGACCTTTTAATTTTAGCTTCTTTAATTGCTTCAAGCATTCCTAAAACTGCACCTTCACCAGATGGATTTGTTCCTGTTAGATGATATGCGTCAGCTGCTTGACCACCCCCAATTACTTCGCCAAATATTTTAGCATTGCGATTTTTAGCATGATTATATTCTTCAAATATAAGAGCTCCGGCGCCTTCTCCCATTACGAATCCATCTCTTGATACATCAAAAGGTTTTGAGGCTGATTTAGGATGATTATTATTAATTGATAGTGCTTTTGCAGATTGAAATCCACCAATTGTAGACTCTGTGATTGCAGCTTCAGACCCCCCTGTAATTATCATATCTGCTTTATTCCATTTAATATGATTGAATGCTTCGATCATTGCAGTATTGGAGGTGGCACAAGCAGAAACTGGACAGAAGTTTACTCCTTTTAATCCGTATTTTATTGATATAATTCCTGAAGCAATATCAACTAGTATTCTTGGAATAAAAAACGGAGAAAATCGAGGTGTGAACTCATTTTCAAAATATTCTTTTATTTGATTTTCAAATGTTTGAATTCCCCCATTAGCAGAACCCCATATAACACCGACTCTATTTCTGTCTAATGATTTGACATCAATTTCTCCAT
>Ga0160423_10000174_pt1 | contig 47915 bp, 39 predicted proteins | sample CRUFie14St8metaG_FD_108191 | JGI IMG/M metagenome (GOLD analysis project Ga0160423, IMG submission 108191) | Marine microbial communities from the Costa Rica Dome - CRUD Field 142mm St8 metaG | ecosystem: Environmental > Aquatic > Marine > Oceanic > Photic zone | place: Costa Rica: the Eastern...
CTGGTGGCGGAGGTCCTGGTGGCGGAGGTCCCGGTGGCGGAGGAGGTGATTGGTTTCATGTTAATGGTGTAGATTACAATGAAGACCTTGATCAATTAGTTTTTAGCTCTAGATTTGCAAGTGAAATTTTTATTATAGATCATAGTACAACTACTGCTGAAGCTGCAGGTCATACTGGAGGGAATTCAGGTATGGGTGGTGATTTTTTATATCGTTGGGGAAATCCTAGTAACTATGGTTCATCAGCATCACAAACAATACCTAATGCTGTTCATGATCCAAGGTGGATTAAAGATGATGGTCGTCCGCTAGGTGGTTATATTCAATATTTCAATAATTCTGGTGCTCCAGGAGGTGGATCAACAGTCGAAGCAATTCAAGCTCCAGAAAATGGATATCTTTATAATTTTTCAGGAAATTCTTATGGGCCTGCTAATTATGATTTTCAACATGTTTGTTTAGCAAGTGCTAATGGTCAAAGTGCAAGTGATGCGATGTCAAACGGTAATACATTTGTTAATGTTTCTCAAAATTACATGTATGAAGTTGATCAAACTGGAAATGTTGTTTGGCAATACAATGCTGGGCCAACTAAAGCATTTAGATATGAATGTGATCATCCAGGTATTATAGCTCTTTTAGGAGAAGATCCTTGTGGTTTATTATCGGTTTCAGAACAAACATTGTCCAAAATCAATTTATATCCTAATCCATCAAATGGAATTTTTCTAATAGATGGTTTTATTTTGGGAGAGAATAGTTTATCGGTTAAAATAATTGATGTTTTTGGTAAAGTGATTTTAGAAACAAAAAATTCTTTAAATCTTGATCTGACTAATTTTGAAGATGGAGTTTATTTTGTTAGTTTGAAATTTAATAATGAAAAAGAAATCGTTCGGAAGATTTCTCTAATTAGATAGATATGTAAATGCGTATATACACTATCTTTTTAATATTATTTCTATCTAAAAGCCTAATTTCTCAAACAGACTTTTATTCTATTGATAGTATTCGTGAAATTAGAATATATTTTGAAGAAAATAATTGGGATCAAATTTTAGATAACTACTATGCTGATGGTATGGATCAGCGACTTGCTGCCAACTTAACTATTGATGGTGTATATTATCCCGGTGTTGGTGTAAGATATAAAGGATACAGTTCTTACAGTCCTTCTAGAGTCAAAAATCCATTTAATATTTCGTTAGATTATTCATTTTCTGGTTTAGAACATTATGGAATAAATAAGTTAAAATTAAGTAATGTAATTCAAGATCCTTCATTTGTAAGAGAAACTCTATCATATGAAATAGCTCGGAAATATATGCCTGCTTCTAGAGCTAATTATGCCAATGTTTATGTTAATGATACATTGATAGGTTTATATACTAATGTTGAATCTGTCAATAAAGATTTTTTAGAAGATCATTATGGTACTAGAAATAATATTTTTTTTAAATGTAATCCTGAAAATTTAGATTTAAATGGAGAAAATTCAAATCTTTCCAATACTCTTGGTTCCGATATAGTAAATTATTATCCCTTTTATAAATTGAAATCGGATTTACTCTCTGATTGGAATGAATTGAAATCCTTTATTGATACTTTAAACGATTCACCTAATAATATTAATTCAAAACTTAATATTGATCGAACGCTTTGGATGCATGCATTAAATTATGTGATTGTTAATTATGATAGCTACATTGGTTATGCTCAAAATTATTACTTATATAAAGATAAATCGGGTTTATTTAATCCTATTATCTGGGATTTAAATATGTCTTTTGCTAGTTATAGATTTACTGATGCTTCTGATAATTGGGATGGTTTTACGATTAATGAAGCAAAATCGATTGATCCATTATTGCATTATTCAAGTGTTTCGGTATATCCTAGACCATTATTAAGAAATTTATTTGAGAATGATACATATAGAAGGATGTATTTAGCTCATATAAGAACAATACTTGAAGAGAATTTTTTAAATAATGATTTTGAACAAAGAGCTATCTATATGCAATCAATAATTAGTGATGATGTAATAGCGGATACAAATAAATTTTATTCAAATAATGATTTCATAGATAATCTTAGTTCTACTGTTTCTGATTTAATTGATTATCCGGGTATAACAGACTTAATGTATTCTCGAGCATTATACTTAGATACTTTTCCTGGTATTCAAGGTTCACCAGACATAACAATGGTTAATCATTACCCATTAAATCTAAATGCTGGAGATGATGCATTCATTAATGCAACGGTTAGTGATATTAATGCTAACGTTTTATTAGGGTATCGTTTTTCAGAAAGTGAATCATTTACTATTGTAGATATGTTAGATAATGGTTTTTTTAATGACGGTAATTCTGGTGATGGTGTTTTTGGAGCTTTAATTCCAAATGTTTCAAATGTTGTACAATATTATATTTATGCTGAGAATGATTCTTCTGGTCGTTTTTCTCCTGAACGTGCAGCTTATGAATATTATACAATTGAATCAAAAATTAGTCCAAAAGATTTAACAATTAATGAATTAATGGCTGTAAATAGTTTTGTTGTATCTGATAGTGACGGTGAATACGATGATTGGATTGAGTTATATAATAATACTAGTTACAAGATTTCAACGAAAGATATTTATTTGTCTAATGATTCACAGGATAAATTAAAGTGGTTACTTCCAGAGGTTACTATTAATCCTGACTCATATTATATCATTTGGGCAGATGATGATGTAAATCAAGATGGTGCTCATGCTAATTTTAAATTAGATAAAGAAAGGGATTCTTTATGGATAAGTTATAGTGATGGTAGTATTATTGATTCTATTAATTTTAGTAATCAACATCCTGCAATTTCTTATGGACGTTATCCAAATGGAGTGGGAGATTTTATTGAGATGATTCCTACATACGAATCTTTTAATATCGAAAGTGATGAAGCTTTGGTAAATGATGATATTTTTATTTTTCCGAATCCAGCGGTAAATTCATTTGATATTAAAATAAATTTTGATGAAGAGTCAATAATTAATATCTATACAATAGATGGACGAATATTAATGTCTGATATACATACTTTAGGTATTGATGTTTTAAAAATTGATTCCAGTAATTTTAAATCAGGAGTTTATTTTGTTTCTTGTGAGTTTCGAGATGTTGAATTAGTTGAGAAAATAATAATTAAAAAATAGATTATGATGAAGATTAAATTAACAATTGTATTATCTGTGTTTTTATGCCCAGTAAATTTTGCACAAACATTTACTAATTATACTTCTGCAGATGGTTTGTTAGCCGACAATGTGAATTGTATAGATGCTTATGATGGATATTTATGGTTTGGTACACAAAATGGTCTTTCAGTATTTGATGGAGCTAATTGGTATAATTTCACAACATCAGATGGGCTTATAGATAATACAATTCAGGCTATTCATGTATCCTCTTCGGGTGTATGGTTAGGTACAGACTTTGGTGTAAGTTATGTGGATTTACCGAATTTATTTAGTGGTGGTATTATTACTTCTTATACAACTGCTGATGGTTTGGGAAATAATGTAATTAAATGTATTAATAAAGATAGTGATGGTAATATTTGGTTTGGAACAAATAGTGGTGTTACTAAATTTGATGGTAATAATTGGTTTTCTATAGGTACATCTGATGGATTACCTTTTGGCGGTGTTGTAGATATTGATCAGGGCTCTAATGGAGATATTTATTTAAGTTCTGGATTAGGAGGTATTTTTATCTATGATGGTTCAGTTTTAACTTCAGTTACTGAGATAGATGGCTTACTTGATAATAAATTGCGTGCTTTAGTTGTTGATCAAGAAGGAAAAAAATGGGTGGGTACATCAGAAGGTTTAACCGTTCTTGATAATAATTTTGATTTTTTGATGAATCATACTACTATGTTAACATTACCTGCGCCAGATACTTTAAATCCGATAGAGGATGTTGAAATGGATTCTCAAGGAAATATTTGGGTTGGGGTTTATGTTGACTATTTAGTTACAGAAGGAGGTGTTTGTGGTTATGATGGTTCCCAATGGATAGAATATCAGGTTGCTGATGGCTTAGTGGGTCCGGTAGTTAGAGCTATTGCGGTTGATGATAATGATGATCTTTGGGTTGCTACTAGTACAGGAGTATCTAAGATTTCAAATCATGGTTTAGGTCTTAGAGAATCTGTTGAAGATCAATTTATATTGTATCCTAATCCTTCGAGTGATAGAGTAACTATTTTATTGAAAAAAGAAACTTCAAAAAAAATTGAGATATTTAATAGTAAAATGCAATTAGTTCAATCTGAAAGCATTAATGGAGCTAAGCTATCTATTAATATTAGTAAGTTGTCTAGTGGAATTTATTTTATGAAATTAGATAATTTGATAAAAAAGTTTAATGTAATTGATTAAAGATGCTATTCTAGATAAAATTATATTTTATACAGCTATATTGTTCTCCCTTAATGCATCATTTAAAGATGTCTTTAAATCTGTAGATTTTTTTCGCTTTCCAATAATTAATCCGCACGGAACTTGGAAACTTCCTGCAGGGAATTCTTTTGTGTAAGATCCTGGAATAACAACACTACGTTCTGGTACATGACCTTTAATTTCTTTATGTTCATCTTTAGTTACATCAATGATTTTTGTTGATTTGGTTAAAACAACATTTGCTCCAAGAACTGCTTCTTTTCCAATGTGAACTCCTTCAACTATTATACAACGTGAACCTATAAAAGCACCATCTTCAATAATTACAGGTGCTGCTTGTAGTGGTTCTAGAACTCCTCCAATACCAACTCCTCCGCTTAAATGGACATCCTTCCCAATTTGGGCGCATGACCCAACTGTTGCCCAAGTGTCAACCATAGTTCTAGAATCTACATAAGCACCAATATTAATATAAGATGGCATCATAATTACTTGGGATCCAATATAAGCTCCATATCGAGCAATTGCATGAGGTACCACACGAACGCCAAGTTTTTTATAGTTTTTTTTTAATTTCATTTTGTCATGAAATTCAAGAGGGCCAATTTCAATAGTTTCCATTTGACGAATAGGGAAATACATAACAACAGCTTTTTTAACCCATTCATTAGTCTGCCATTTTTTATCACCTATTGGCTCTGCAACTCTAATTTTACCTTTATCTAAACCTTCTATAACATTTTCAATTGCTTGAATTGTTTTTTTTTCTTTTAATAACTCACGATTCTCCCAAGCTTCTTCTATAATTGATTTCATTTAATTGTTGTTATTTTTACAAAGATAGTTATCTATAATCTATTTTTTTGTTTAATGATATATTTCTGTCATCTTTGTTCTTATGGGAAAGATATTAGGAATTGATTTTGGTTTAAAAAGAACAGGGTTATCCATTACTGATGATCTTAATGTTTTCGCATTTGGATTGGATACTGTTGATTCTAAAAATTTAATTATGTTTTTGAGAGAATTAATGTTGAAAGAAAATATTGATAAAATAGTTTTAGGTTTACCAAAAGCGTTAAATAATGAACATACTAATATTACTCAGAATGTCTATTTGTTGAAGAATGAACTAGAGAAAAAATTTATTAATATCAAAGTTATTTTATTAGACGAGAGATTTACTTCAAAAATTGCAAGTCAATCTATTCATTCTGCTGGAGCTAGGAAAAAACATAAACAAGATAAAAGATTGGTAGATAAAGTAAGTGCTACAATAATTTTACAGTCTTATTTGTCTAGTCTATAGATTAAAAATATCTTTAAATAGAACACATTTGTTTTATATTTAAAATCAAAGGATTAGTTTTGTTACAAAACATATTAAATAATATGATTCTACCAATTTTAGCTTATGGTGATGTTCTTTTAAAGAAAGAATGTTCTGAAATAAAGCAGAGTTATTCTGATTTAGATCAATTAATATCGGATATGTTTGAAACTATGTATGCTGCTTCTGGTGTGGGTTTAGCCGCACCACAAATTGGTAAATCAATCCGTCTTTTTATTGTTGATGGTTCCCCGTTTTCAGATGTTGAAGAAGGTCAAGAAGAAGATCCAATGGCACAGGGTATGGAAAACTTTAAGAAAGTTTTTATTAATCCAATTATTGAGGAAGAAAGTGGTAAAGAATGGGCTTTTAGTGAAGGATGTTTATCTATTCCAAAAATTCGAGAGGAGGTTTATAGAAAAGAAAAGGTTATTATTTCTTATTACAATGAAAATTGGGAGTTAAAAGAAGAGGAATATGATGGATATGCAGCGAGAATTATTCAACATGAGTACGATCATATAGAAGGTGTTTTGTTTACAGATTATCTATCTCCTTTGAAAAAACGAATAATTAGTAAAAAATTATTAAATATTTCTAAGGGAGAGATTGATGTTAATTATAAAATGAAATTTCCACTTTTAAGAAAGAGACGATAGTTTTATTTTTTTTTAAAATCTTTTTAATTTTTTATCTAAAAAAAAAATATGGTATTATATTTGTTAATAAGAATTATTAAAACAAGTTTATGAAAAAATTATTGTTATTGTTATTAGTTGTTGTTGTTACCTCAAATGCGAACAAATTATTTTCTCAGGAGGTTTCAAACGGAGCAAAAATAGAATTTGAAAAAGAAATTCATGATTATGGAACAGTTGAATATGCTGGCAATGGTCAATGTACTTTTAAATTTACTAATACAGGAAATGCTCCTTTGATTATTTCAAATGCTAAAGGTTCTTGTGGTTGTACAGTACCTTCATGGCCAAAAGAGCCAGTTGCTCCAGGTGCTTCGTCATCATTATCTGTAAAATATGATACTAAACGCCCAGGTGCTATTAATAAATCTGTAACAATTACTTCTAATGCTATTAATTCACCTACAAAGGTTATTAGAATTAAAGGTACTGTTAAACCAAAACCATCTTCAGGTGCACCAATCAATAAAACAGGAGCCCCTGCAAATAAGTAATTATTTAAGAATATTTTATAATTAGTAATATTTACTAGATTATTTATCAAATCCGCCTTTTATTTTGGCGGATTTTATTTTTTTTAAAATAAATGATTTTTAAATTCATTTAATCTTTTTTTGTTGAAAACACTAGCTTTTTGTTCATATTTTTATAATAATTCCAACCTCTTTTTTTCTAATTTTAGTAGTTAGAATTTTCTTTTATGTACATTATTTTTGATACTGAAACAACTGGTTTGCCAAGGAATTGGAATGCTCCAATTTCTGATGTTTCTAATTGGCCAAGGGTTGTTCAGATTGCTTGGCAGCTTCATAATGATATGGGAGAATTGGTTGAAGCGAAAGATTATTTAATCAAACCTAATGGTTATAATATTCCATATGATTCAGAGAAAATTCATGGTATCTCTACTTTGTTAGCTGAAAATAAAGGATTTGATTTAATAGAAGTACTTCAAGAATTCAATATTTCATTGAAAAAAGCTCAGTTTATTGTTGGTCAAAATGTAAAGTTTGATATTAATGTTCTTAGCTGTGAATATTATCGATTGAATCTTGATACTCACATGAGCAATATTCCTATTCTTGATACTTGTACAGAAGTTACCGCTAAACTTTGCGAGATTCCAGGTGGTAGAGGAGGTGGTTTTAAGTTACCAACATTAACAGAGTTATATAGTTTTTTATTTAATGAATCTTTTCAAGAAGCTCATAATGCTACTGCTGATGTTGAGGCAACTGCAAGATGTTTTTTTGAATTAATTAGAAGTTCGATATTCTCTTATGATCAATTAGGAAAAGACGAAGATTATATTCAGAATTTTAAAAAAAATAATCCATCAATTGAACTTATAGGAATAAAGCATTTGAACCTCAAGGAAGAAAGTTTGAAATTCATTCAAATTAAAGAGGATAATAATTCTACTATTCCGAATAAAGATTCTGTTTCTAAAGAATTAGAAGAATATAGTTTTGCTCATTTACATAATCATACACAATTTTCTATTCTTCAATCTACTATTGATGTACGTGCTTTGGTGAAAAAGGCATCAGAGTATAATATGCGCGCTGTAGCTATAACTGATACCGGTAATATGATGGCAGCTTTTCATTTTGAAAGAGAAGTTGCTAATTATAACATGATTTTAAAAGAAAAAAAGAAAGAAAATGATGTTCTTGACTCTGTTGAAATTATGCCTATTATTGGTTGTGAGTTCAATGTCTGCAAGGACATGAGTGATAAGACCCAGAAAGATAATGGATATCAGGTTGTCTTTTTAGCAAAGAATAAAAGAGGTTATGATAACTTGATAAAATTAGCTTCATTAGCTTATACAGAAGGTATGTACTATGTACCTAGAATTGATAAATCAGTAATTGAAAAATATTGTAAGGATATTATTGTTTTGACAGGGAATTTATATGGTGAAATACCAAGTTTATTATTAAATGTAGGTGAGGTTCAAGCTGAAGAATCACTTATTTGGTGGAAATCAATTTTTAAAGATGATTTTTATATTGAATTAATGCGTCATGGTCAAGAAAATGAAAACCATGTAAATGAATCATTAGTTAAATTAGCTAAAAAGTATGGTGTTAAATTAGTTGCAACAAATAATACATATTATTTAAATAAAGAGGATGCTGAAACACATGATGTTTTATTATGTGTAAAGAACAACGAATTAGTTTCAACTCCAAAGGGTAGAGGAAGAGGTTTTAGATATGGATTAGAAAATGAAGAATATTATTTTAAGTCACAAGAAGAAATGAAGAATTTGTTTTTGGATACTCCAGAAGCAATTAAATCTATAGATGAAATTATTGATAAAATTGAACATTATGAATTAGCAAGTAATGTTCTATTACCTGATTATGATATTCCAATAGAATTTGTTAATAAACAAGATGGGAAGGATAGTGGAAAACGAGGTGAAAATAGATATTTAAGGCATTTAACATATGAGGGCGCAAAGTTTCGCTACAAAGAAATTACTGATGATATTACAGAACGTATAGAATTTGAACTTGCAACTATTGAGAAAACTGGTTATCCAGGTTATTTTTTAATCGTACAGGATTTTTGCAAAGCTGCTCGAGAAATGGGTGTTTCTGTTGGTCCAGGTCGTGGTTCAGCAGCTGGTTCTGTTGTTGCTTATTGCATCCAAATAACAAATATTGATCCTATTGCATATGATCTACTTTTTGAACGTTTTTTAAATCCAGATAGAATCTCTATGCCTGATATTGATATTGATTTTGATGATGAGGGACGTAATCGTGTAATAGAATGGGTTATCAATAAGTATGGGGCAAATCAGGTTGCTCAGATTATTACTTATGGATCAATGGCAGCAAAATCTTCTATAAGAGATACTGCAAGAGTTCTTGATTTGCCTCTATCTGAAGCAGATAGGATAGCTAAGTTAATTCCAAATATTTCATTAGGTCAGTTATTTGAATTAGATGATTATGCATTAAGGAATAAATTAAAGAATAATCAGGATGATCTTAGGAGTGTAAATGAATTAAAATCAATATCTAATGGAGATAATCTACAAGCCAAAGTAATAAATCAGGCAAGAAAACTTGAGGGTAATGTCAGAAATACTGGAATTCATGCTTGTGGTGTAATTATTACTCCAGATGACATAACAAAATTTGTGCCTGTAGCTTTAGCCAAAGATTCAGATATGTATTGTACTCAATATGATAATTCTGTAGCTGAAGATGCTGGATTATTGAAAATGGATTTCTTAGGATTAAAAACACTTACTTTAATTAAACATGCTGTAAAAAATGTAAAAGAAAGACATAATATTGAATTAGTTCCTGACAATTTTCCAATTGACGACAACTTAACATATGAGCTTTTTCAACGTGGAGAAACTATAGGTATTTTTCAGTATGAATCACCTGGAATGCAAAAATATATGAGAGAATTGAAACCTAGTGTTTTTGGTGATTTAATAGCTATGAATGCATTATATCGTCCAGGTCCTTTGGAATATATACCTTCTTTTATAAAGCGTAAACATGGTGATGAGGAGATTGAATATGATTTTCCTGAATGTGAAGAATATTTAAAAGAAACTTATGGAATTACTGTTTATCAAGAACAAGTTATGCTTTTATCTCAAAAGTTAGCAGGATTTTCAAAAGGTGAAGCTGATACTCTTCGTAAAGCTATGGGTAAAAAACAAAAGTATATTTTAGATAAAATGAAACCTTCTTTTCTTGAGAGAGGTTGCGATAATGGATATGATTCAGAGATATTAGAAAAAGTATGGAAAGACTGGGAAGCTTTTGCTTCATATGCTTTTAATAAGTCTCATTCTACATGTTATGCTTGGATTGCATACCAAACTGCTTATTTGAAGGCAAATTATCCTGCCGAATATATGGCATCTGTTCTAAGTAACAATATGAGTGATATCAAACAAGTTACATTTTTTATGGATGAATGTAAGCGTATGGGTATAGAAGTTCTTGGACCGGATATTAATGAATCAAATTATCATTTTACTGTGAACCCTAAAGGTTCTATTCGTTTTGGCCTTGGTGCTATAAAGGGAATTGGGTCTTCACCTGTTGAATTAATTATTTCTGATCGTGATAAAAATGGTTTATTTAAAAATGTTTTTGATTTTGCTAAAAGAGTGAATTTGCGTGTTTGTAGTAAAAAAGTGTTTGAAAGTTTGGTTTATGCTGGAGGATTTGATTCGTTTGGTAATGTCCATAGAGCACAATATTTTACAGAAGATTCAAATGGTCGTTCATTCATTGAGAACGTTATTCGTTTTGGTTCTGGTTTTCAGGATAGTAAAAATTCAACTCAAGCTTCTTTGTTTGGTGAAAGTACTGGTGTACAATTACCTGAACCATTAATACCTGATACTAAAGAATGGGGTAATATTTATGCATTAAATAAAGAAAAAGAAGTTGTTGGTTTTTTTATCTCTGGCCATCCACTCGATGATTTTAAAATAGAAATAAATGCTTTTTGTAATGGAGATGTTGAAATGTTAAATAACCTTCAAGATCATAAAGGAAAAAAGATATTGATTCCTGCAGTTATAACAGAAAGTGAACATCGTACAACAAGAAAAGGTGATCCTTTTGGTACAATGTATATTGAAGATTACAGGGGGCAGGCTAAAATATTTTTGTGGAAAGAAAATTATTTAAAATATAAACATTTTCTAAATCCAGGGACTTTTATTTCATTAAATGGAAAAATTGAAGTTCCTTATCGTCGTTCTGAGCTAGAATTTGTTATTAATTCAATTGATTTACTATCTAATTTAAAAGATTCTAAGGCTAATAGAGTTAATATAAGAATTTCTTCAAGTATTTTGTCTGAGTCAATAGTAGAAGAATTGTATACATTGTTTAATGAAAATAAAGGCACCTCCGATGTACATTTTACAGTTTATAATCATTTGGAAAATTTAGAAGTTCGTATGCCATCAAAAAAAATGAAAGTAGATTTGAATAATTCTTTTTTTAAGAAGTTAGAAGAATTAGAATTAGATTATTCAATTAAATAAATTTTTGAGTTCTATTAAATCTTTAACACGTTTTTTTTGATTGCTTTTTTTGTAAGTGCTAATAAGATTATTAAGCATTCGAAGTATAATAGTTGAATTAGAACATGGTTCATAGTACTCACGTGAGTATGGAATATTTATTTTTTTTAAAAAATTATCAATTTCGATTTCTTCAAAAATAGTTCCTTTTGAAAAGGCATTTATATAAAATAAAGTACCGTGATAATTATTTTTTTTAATTAAATTATTTATGTTGTTTTCGTCAATGTAAGTTAATATAAAATGATTAGGAAGATTTACTCCAAATATTGGCATTTTTAAAGATTGAGCAATTAAAGAGTAAATTATAGAAAGACTTAATGGGTTTCCTTTTCTTGTTTCTATTACTGTATTTAAATATGAATTCATTGGAGAGTCATAGTTCTTTTTGTCTCCTACAAATTTATGTTGTTCATAAAATATTTTATTGAATATATTTACTTTTTCAAAAGCTGTTTGGCTATCATTTAATTCTAACCAAATACTATCTCTAATATATTTGATCTCTGAACGTATTTTTTCTTTATCAATGTCTGGATATTGATAACGTGCTATCAATAAAGCACCTTCTAATAAACTTTTGTTGGGTTTATTGATCCAAATTTTTAAGTCATCCTTTATGGAGTTGTATTGTATTTCTGGAATTAGTTTTTCTATACGAGATTGGAATAGTAAATCTAAATCTCTGTCTTCCCAAGATTTTTCTAGAAATGGTATAGCATCTTTTCCATGGCTTATAAGTTCATTTTTTATTTGCTTATAAATATTCTCATCTGGATCATCACATAATCTAACTAATGCTTTTATATTATTTTTATTTTCCATTAACTTTTTAAAGATAATACTGATTTTACGATATAATTTTAATGTTTTAAAAACTTTTTAATGAGTAAATGTTAATTTAAGTCAAGAAATAAAGATGCAACCTTTTTTTTAAAAAATCGTTTTAATTGTAAATCGACTTATGTAACCTTTTAAGTTTTGATTAGGGGCTTTAAATATAAGCTTCTTTTTCTTTTTTATATAGTGGGAATAATATGAGGTTTGTTTTTAGGGTTTTAATTTTTATACTAATCAACTTTTTGGGTTTATTGATTGGAAGTGTCTATACGGGAATAGGTGCTCGTTCTACTTGGTATCAAGAATTAAATAAAGCTCCATGGACTCCTCCAGGATATTTATTTGGTGTTTTTTGGTTATTTATTATGATTTTTTTTGGTTTTTATATGTCAAAATTATATGCTGAGTCTAAGTCAAAGAAAAAAATATTTGTTTTTTTTATTTTACAGTGGATACTGAATTTAATTTGGAATCCAATATTTTTTTATTTCAGAAATATTGAAATAGGTTTGATTGTAATTTTGTGTTTAACATTTTTAATTTTTTTCTTTTTGTATAAGTATTATAAGGTCATTAAATTATGGTCAATTTTTATATTTCCATACTTTTTGTGGTTATTAATAGCTTCATCTCTTAATCTATATATTTATTTGTTCAATTAGTTAACCTTAAATTGACTTATTAGTTCAATAAAATCTTTAGGTGGAGTTGTTGCACGCATTGTTTTTTTTGAAATAAAAGCTAAAATTGTTGAGGATACAGCAATAGTTTCATTTGATTCATTAGTAATCACATATTCAAATTTTATTTTAGCGCCTTTAATTTCAATTATTTTAGTTTGAATAGTAAGCTTGTCGTCATATTTAGCAGGTATTTTGTACTTAACATGAAAATCAATTACAGGGAGCATTATACCTTTATCTTCAAGCTTCTTGTAACTTATTCCAATTTTTCTTAATGTTTCTACTCTTCCAACTTCAAAATATTGTGCATAATTACCATAGTAGCAGTATCCCATTTGGTCAGTTTCGCTATATCTTACTCTTAGTTGATTTGAATTTTCAAAATTTAATTTCATTAATTTAATGCTTACAAATTTTTTATGTAAAAATAAAATAATGATCTTATTATAAACTTAGATTTGTTAAAATATTTATGTGTATGTTAAAGTACTCATTATTAGGATGCTGTAAAATAATAGATTACGGTGTTTTTTTTTATGAAAATTAAAAATTAAACCAATTTTATAGTTAAAACTTTTGTAAAAATCAATAGGTAAAACACTTTTTTTTAAACTTTATTTTCTGAATATTTGTCCTGTTGTTTTTAAGACATCACTTAACACTATAAAAAAGACAATAATTTGTCTTTCTTTTGACCACGAATATTAAAAAAAATGCAAATATGAGTAAGAATCATGAACCGACTTGGAAGGCATGCTTAAAAATAATTAAGGATAACGTTTCTTTACAAGCTTATAAAACATGGTTTGAGCCCATAGTTCCTATTAAATTAGAGCATAATATCCTAACTATTCAGGTTCCATCTCATTTTTTTTATGAATGGTTAGAAGAAAATTATATATCTCTTATTAAAAAGGTAATTCTAAAAGAACTTGGCCCAGAGGGTAGATTAGAATATAGTATTATAATGGAAAATAATACAACAAAATCAACACCTTACACAGTTAAGTTGCCGGCTTTAAATAGTAAGGCGTTAAAAAATTCTCCTGTATCAATGCCACTCAATATAAGTGAAAACCAGATAAGAAATCCGTTTATCATTCCTGGTTTAAAGAAGGTTAATGTAGATTCAAACCTAAATCCATCTTACTCATTTGATAATTTTGTAGAAGGTGATTGTAATCGTTTGGCTCGAGCTTCTGGTTATGCTGTAGCAAATAAACCTGGTGGTACAGCTTTTAATCCATTATTGATATACGGAGGAGTAGGATTAGGTAAAACACATTTAGCCCATGCCATAGGTATTTTAATTAAAGATCAATTTCCTAATAAAACTGTTCTTTATGTCGGTTCAGAAAAGTTTGCTCACCAATTTATCGATGCTATTAAGAATCAAACAACAAATGATTTTATTCATTTTTATCAAATGATAGATGTTCTTATTATTGATGATGTTCAGTTTTTCTCAGGAAAAGAAAAAACACAAGACGTCTTTTTTCATGTTTTCAATCATTTACATCAAAATGGTAAACAGATTATTTTGACAAGTGACAAACCACCTGTTGAGATGCAAGGAATGGAGCAGCGTTTACTTTCAAGATTTAAGTGGGGATTATCAGCTGATTTGGCAGCGCCTGATTTAGAGACTAGAATGGCTATTTTGGAAAAGAAAATGTATGGAAATGGCATTGATCTTCCTAAGGATGTAACAGAATATTTAGCTTATTCAATAAATACAAATGTCCGAGAAATGGAAGGTGCACTTAATACTTTACTAGCACAAGCATCTTTGAATAAAAAAGCAATTACATTGGAACTTGCTAAACAAATGGTAGATAAATTTGTTAAGAATACAGCTCGTGAAGTTTCCATTGAATATATTCAAAAAGTTGTTTGTGACTATTTTGATTTAGCACTTGAGATTCTTAAATCAAAAACAAGAAAAAGAGAGGTTGTTCAAGCTAGACAAATTTCAATGTATTTTTCTAAGAAAATGACAAAATCATCATTAGCTAATATTGGTGCACATTGTGGAGGGAAAGATCATGCTACTGTTTTACATGCTTGTAGAACCGTAATGAATCTTTCTGAAACAGACAAGCAGTTTAGAGCTTACCTAGAAGATTTAGAAAAAAAATTGACAATTCAATAAAAGAATAACCATTAGTAATTTCATGTATTAGTTATTAGTGAACTGATAATATTTTATTTATGGTTCCAAATTTTTATAATTTAACAAAAAAAAGCATAGGTTTATATAAAGATAAGGGATCAAAATTTATAGGTCTTGCATCACCGTGCCACAGTAAAAAAGAAGCAATAGTTATATTAAAAAACTTGCAAACTGAATACAATAAAGCACAGCATTTTTGTTACGCTTATAAATTTGGTATAGATGGATTAATATATAAAACTAATGATGATGGTGAACCAGTTAATTCTGCTGGAAAGCCAATACTTGGTCAAATTAATTCTTTTAATCTTACCAATGTTATCATTACTGTTATTCGTTATTATGGAGGTGTTAACTTAGGATTAGGTGGCCTTATCAAGGCATATAGAGAAGCTGCTAAATCTGCAATTGAAAATGGTGATATTATCCCACTAATAGTTTATGATTGGGTTGATCTAATATTTTCATATGAAGATATGCCTTTTGTTATGAATATATTAAAAAAGTATAAACTTGATGTTTCAAATAATTATTTTGAAGAAATATGTAAATTGACCACTTTTATGAAATTAAACGAAGCTGAAAAAATAAAATTAGAATTAAAAAAGTTATCTTCTATTAAAATTATTGAAAAAGGTATATATTAATGAAATATTATGAAACATATTGATTTAGGCTTATTAAATAAATTGATACAAGTAAGATCTGCATCTAGTGATGAATTAAGAATAAAAGAATTTCTCCTAGATTATATAGTAAATGAAAAATCATCATGGAAAGTTGAACCAAAGATTATTGAAGGTAAGGGGTTTCAGGATTGTATCATTTTAATTTTTGGAGAGCCTAGAACAGCTATCTATGCTCATATGGATACTATAGGTTTTTCTGTAGGATATGATTCTGAATTGATAAAGATAGGTGGTCCAAAAGTTATTGATGGTACTAAATTAGTTGGAATTGATAGTGGAGGAGAGATTGAGGCAGAATTAATGTTAATTGAAGATGAAGATGGTTCTGAGAGAATACAATATATATTTAACCGTAAAATAGATAGAGGAACTATTCTTACGTTTAAACCTTGTTTTAAAGAAAATAATGAATATGTTCAGTCTCCTTACTTAGATAATCGACTCGGCGTATGGAGTGCATTAATGGTAGCAAATAATCTTGAAGATGGAGCTATAGTTTTTTCAACTTATGAAGAGCATGGAGGTAATTCAGTATCTTTTTGTGCTAAATATTTAATGAAAAATTATGATATATATCAGTCTTTAATTTCTGATATAACTTGGGTTACTTCTGGTATATTTCATAATGAAGGAGTGGTTATTTCAATGCGTGATTATAGTTTGCCAAGAAAATCATTTTTGAATAAGATTATTGATTTAGCTAATCAATCAGGTGTTAAATTTCAATTAGAAGTTGAATCAACTGGAGGAAGTGATGGGGGAGTACTTCAAAAGTCAGATTTACCTATTGACTGGTGTTTTATTGGTGCACCAGAAGATAATGTTCACACACCTAATGAAAAAGTTTTTAAAAATGATATAATCGCAATGGTTGATATGTATAATTTTTTGATGAAGAAACTTTAATTTATTATACCATTATTTTAGGTGCAGCTGAAAGAATCTCGTTACTAGTCTGTGACTCATATTTCTCAAAGTTTACAACAAATTTTCCTGCTAATTTATTTGCTGTTTTATCAAAATCATTTTTATTAACCCATGTATCTTTTGGGTTTAAAATATTAGAAGGTACATTTGGACAAGATTTTGGTATTAATAAATCAAAAATTGGTTGTTTCTCAAATTCAACATTATCTAATTCACCTTCCATTGCTGCTGTAATAATTGATCTTGTATATGATAATTTTATTCTATTACCTTCACCGTATGGTCCCCCCGACCATCCTGTGTTAATTAACCAAACTTTAACATTAGATGTTTTTAATTTTTCTCCAAGTAATTCTGCATATTTCGCTGGATGTAACGGTAAAAAAGCTGCCCCAAAACAAGCAGAGAAAGTTGTTTGAGGTTCGGTTATTCCCATTTCAGTTCCAGCAACTTTAGCTGTATATCCTGACATAAAATGATACATTGCTTGATTTGAATTTAGAAGAGATATTGGGGGTAAAACTCCAAAAGCATCACATGTTAGAAAGAATATGTTCGTTGGGCTTCCTCCAATAGATGGAACCATTATGTTGTCTATATGATTAATTGGATATGAAACTCGTGTATTTTGAGTGATTTCAGTACAAGTATAATCAGGAGTAGTTGTTGAATCTTTGAAACCTATATTTTCTAAAATCGCACCATCTTTAATAGCATCAAAAATTTGAGGTTCTTTTTCCCTAGATAAATCTATTGTCTTTGCATAACATCCTCCTTCAAAATTAAATACAGATTCATTAGCCCATCCATGTTCATCATCTCCAATTAATTTTCTGTTTGGATCGGATGAAAGTGTTGTTTTTCCTGTACCTGAAAGTCCAAAAAATATAGCTGTGTCATTATCCTTTCCAACATTTGCTGAACAATGCATTGAAAGAACATTTTTCTCGTATGGTAAAATAAAATTTAAAACGGAAAATATCCCTTTTTTGATCTCACCAGTATATCCAGTGCCACCAATGATAATCATCTTCTTAGTAAAGTTTATGATAGCAAAATTGTGTTGACGTGTTTTATCAATATTTGGATCAGCTTTAAAACCTGGTACACATACAATATGCCATTCTGGACAGAAGTTGTCTAATTCGTCTTCTTTTGGTCGAAGAAACATATTATATGCAAAATGATTAGACCATGGTAATTCAGTTATAACTCTTAAGTTTAATCTATACTTATGGTGTGCACATGCATATGCGTCTCTAATATATATATCTTTATCCTTTAAATATTCCTTTATTTTATAATATAAATCATCAAATTTTTTAGAGTCAAATTTGATGTTTATGTCTCCCCACCAAATATTTTTTTCTGTTTTTTGGTCACAAACAATGAATCTATCTTTTGGAGAACGACCAGTAAATTCTCCTGTTTTAATAGCAATAGCTCCAGTATCTGTAATAGTCCCATGTCCTTTATCGATACTATCCTTAACAAGCTCTTTCGGAGTTAGGTTCCAGAACTGATTACTATTGTTTTCTATACCAATTGATTCCTTTAAGTTGGCATTTATCCCATATTTACCAAATCTATTCATAATTTGAGTTTATAGCATATTGATAAACAAATTTAATGTTTAATAAAAATATAAGTTGATTTAATTATTTATAGTTTCTAACAATTTAATGTAAAATATTGTTAACATTTATTTTGTTTTATTTTCTAATGAATTTAGATATTCTATATTGAATGAAATAATATTTTAAGTTTTTTTAAAAAAGATCTTTAATCGCTTTTACTGCTGAAAGAATGCTTTTTCTAATATCTAATATATTTCCTTCCATCATATAACATGGGGTTGTAACTATTTTATTTTTTTTATCAATACAAATTTCTTTAATTGATTTCATTTCTGTTTTAGCACCTGTGTTTTCAATACCTAAATTGAATTCAGATATATCATATTCTGATTTTTCCTGATTTGTTCCAATTGTCATGTGACTTTCAATATATCCCTCTAGAGCTTTAGCAATTACTACAGGACTTACACATAATGCTGCAATAGGTTTTCCTACATTAATTAGGTTAACAATAAGTAGTTTTACTTCAGGCAAAATAATACTTTCAGAACCTTTAAATGCCCAATCTGTCAGGTTTTTCGCACTTCCAAATCCACCTGGTATTACCAATGCATCTATATCATTAGGTTGTATCTCACTAATTGATTTGATTTTACCCCTAGTTATTCTTGCACTTTCAATCAAAACATTTCGAGATTCTTTCATCTCTTTTCCACTTATATGATTAATTACATGATGTTGAGGTTTATCAATAGAAATACATACTGCTTCCGCATTTATTTCCTCAATTGCTAAAAGTGTTAAAACAGATTCTTGAATTTCAGCTCCGTCATATACACCACATCCAGATAATAGTACTCCAATTTTCATTTATAAATGTATTTAATTTCTTTATCCCATCCATCAAGTAATAATATTGTTTCAGCACCTTTCATTTTGTTGCAAGATAAATCTGAAATAAATACAGATATTGTTTCATCTATTATCTTTTTACAATAATCTTCATGATTTTTATGGATTAATTTAACTTTTCTTTTGGGAGGGTTTGTTTTTAATAATGCTTCACTACCATTCATTTGAAAGGAATGCTCTCCACATCCTCCTGAATAGGATAAACTAATTAGTAAAGTATTATTTTGAATTTCTATGTTCTTAATATCAAAGGGATCACTATTATTTAATTCTCCAATTTTTGCTTTAATTTTTCTATAATTATGATTTTTTTCTATTACTATATTTTTATCCGAAATTTTTTTTGGTGTTGAGCATGATATTACTATGCTGGATAAAGAGATGAATAAATGAATTTTTGAAGTAAATTTTTTCATGTACTTAAAGATATAATATTAATTCCTTTATTTTAGATTTCTTTTTTTTTATTTCTAGGGTGATATGAGATGATTGCTTCTCTAATAAATTGTTTGTCTAAATGTGTGTAAATTTCTGTAGTAGTTATTGATTCATGTCCCAACATTTCTTGAATAGCACGTAAATTTGCCCCACCTTCTAGCAAGTGTGTAGCATATGAATGTCTAAATGTGTGAGGAGAAATGTTTTTAATAATTCCGGCTTTATCTGCTAGTTTTTTAACTATTGTGAATATCATTACTCTTGTTAACTGGGATCCTCTTCGATTTAAAAAAACGTAACTTTCTTGTGAAGGTTTTATTTTTTTATGACTTCTAAAATTATTTACATAAATATTAATTTCTTTTTCTACTGATTTACTTACTGGAACAAGTCTTTGTTTATTTCCTTTTCCTATTATTCGAATGAAACCTTCATTGAAAAAAAGTTCTTCAAATCTAAGATTAATTAACTCAGAAACTCTAAGTCCACAACTATAAAGTGTTTCTATGATTGCCTTATTCCGATGTCCTTGATTTGAACTAAGATCTATTTTTGAAATAATTAAATCAATCTCTTCGATAGTTAATACTTCGGGAAGTTTTCGTCCAATTTTAGGAAGTTCAAGTAATTTACTTGGATCTTTTTCTAATTCTTCTTCCAAAATCAAAAAATTAAAAAACTGTTTTATACCAGAAATAATTCTTGATTGACTTCGGGCACTTAAACCTATATCATAAAGATTACTTATAAAATTTTGTAGAAACTCTGAAGTGATTTTTTTTGGTTCTATGTTTTGTTCTTCTGAAAATACTTTTAGTTTAAGTATATCATCTTTATATGCTTTGATAGAATTATCAGCTAATCCTCTTTCGATTTTCAAGAATGAAACAAAATTCTTAATATAGTGATCCCAATATGAAATAAATGAAAGTATTAATTATTAATGGACCAAATTTAAATTTAATTGGTCAACGTGAAAAAGAAATATACGGAAATCATTCTTTTGAGAACTATTTTGAAGAGTTAAAAATGAAAAAAACTATTTCACTAGATTATTTTCAATCCAATATTGAAGGTGAAATAATTGATAAAATACAAAGTTCAAATCATAATGGAATTATTCTTAATGCAGGAGCATATACTCATACAAGTATTGCAATAAGAGATTGTATTGGTGCAATAGAAATACCTGTTATCGAAGTTCACATTAGTAATATATCTAAAAGAGAATCTTATAGACATACATCTTTAATCTCACCAGTTGTGGTTGGTTGTATTTTTGGTTTTGGATTAAATGCTTATGAATTAGCTATTGATTACTTTATTGGTAATTTAAAATAATTTTTGATCTAGATTTGAGAATTTATTTTTCTTTTTTAAGAAATAAGATGTTATTATGCTTCCTCTATAAATTCCTTTTGAATTGAAATGAGATTTTTTTGATTGGATTTTTCGACGTTTTCTTAATAATAATCTTATTTTAAGATAATAAGATAAATGTGCTCTAAAAATAGCCGCAAAATAAAAAAATTGACCATTTCTCAATAGGAATGTAAATGCTGCAAGACCATCTAAAGTTAAACGTAAAACAATTTTAGGTAGTATATATCCTTCATGATTCTTCGTTATCATCATTAAGCTATTTCGGAAGTTTAGATATACTTTTTTAGGAGAATTATATTGTAATGTTCCTCCACCAAGGTGAAATACTCTAGAATCTGGGCATACAATTATTTTTAGATTTAATTTTTTTAATCTCCAACATAAATCAATTTCTTCCATGTGTGCAAAAAAATCATCATCAAAACCTTCTATTTCATGAAAATAATTTGAACGTATCATTAAACATGCACCTGTAGCCCAAAATATTTCCATTTTTCCATCATACTGTTTAGTATCTTCTTCAACGTGATTAAAAATTCTCCCTCTACAGAATGGATAGTAATTTTTATCAACGAACCCTCCTGAAGCCCCCGCATGTTCAAATGATATTTTGTTTATGTACGATAAAATTTTTGGTTGGCAAGCTGCTACCTTTTTATCTTCCATAATTTTTGATAGAGGAATAAGCCAATTAGGTGTTACTTCAATATCATTATTTAATAGAACATATATTTCATTATTTATTTTTTGTAAAACATCATTATATCCTTTAGCAAAACCAGAATTAGTTTTATTTACTATTATTTCAATAGTTGGATGATTTTCTTTTATAAATTTTATAGAATCATCAGTTGATCCATTATCTGCTAAAATGATTTTTGCATCTCCTGAGTTAGCAATGACTGATGGGAGGAATTTTTCTAATAGTTCTTTACCATTCCAATTTAAAATTACTACAGATATATGGTTAAGTGACATAAAATTTTAAATTTGTTGATATTTTAATAATCTCTACCAGCTGATCCTCCATAATCTCCTTTAGAGTTAGGATTATTAATACTACCATTTTTTGATATTTCTGAAGGCCAATTTAAATTTTGTATTTCTCCAATCATATCAGAGTGTAATAGTTGGTATGAATTATTTGCCATTGAAGGGTTATAAAAAACAAATCTTTTATTTGTGAATGTTTTGATGTTATCATAAACCCATATTTCATATGGATATTCTGTGGGAGAATATTCTCTTTGAATAACATTTGAAGGAGTACCATATTTTAAGTAGGTACGACCTCTATCAGTTTCATAACCAGATTGAATATTTGTGGAATATAATTTTTCTACAAAATCAACTTGTTTCTTGTATTTAATCCAATTCTCATAAGTGTTATTTGGTGAAGTTTTTTTCCAATATTGTTGATGATATCTTCTTTTTAAATCCATATTTTTTTGTTTTGTAATTTTTAAAATGTTTTTAATCTCAGATCTAGTCGAAATAGGTATTAAGCTTTCTATATAGAAATTTAAAGAGTCATTTTTTATTGAATTTTTAAAAGAAGGATCTAAAATAATTTCATTAGATTGATAGTTGACTTCAATATCATTACTTCGATCAAATTCATATGATTGAGAATATAACTCAGTCATATTTTTATTAAGTACAGAATATTGTAATATATATTTACCTGTTGGTATGTTTGTAATATCAATCTCACGGACAAAAACTACTACCTTTGCAGTATCATGTTTTGAGAAGGTTGTTAGTTCTTGAAGTTCTAACTCAGTTTCAGAATTGATTAATGTTTGTTTAATTGCAAAAACATCATTTTCTAATTTATTAGTATTATATATTTCTAAATAAACTGGTATAAAAGATATTTCTTTTGGATAGAATGTAGATAAATAAGGTATTATTTCATAACCAGATTTGTGGAATATAGAAGATTCAAATCCAGTTTTTGTTTTTGAAGCACTTTGTGCTATTTGTATGTCAGATATACTAATATTATTACCAAGTTCTTGTATAATAATTTTTTTATTGGCTTCAAGAGGTTTCTTGTCTTTGTCGTTATTTAAATCAAGGATTTTAATTTTGAAATCATATGAACCTGGCTCAATAATAAATCTTTTTATGTCATAAAAATCATAAGTAATACTATCCTTGAATAAAGGGGAGGAAAGTCGGTAAGCATCAGATATAATAATACTGTCTTGATTTTTTATTTCCATTTGAATAAGAACCTCAGCTGAAATTCCAGATTCGTTGTAGACATAATTTAATGAACTTCCAATAAACTTTATTTGGAATTCTATATAATTCCCATATCCCGGAGCATAGTAATTTTTGCTATCAATATAGGCACGAACGTCTTTTGAATAGTTATTTTTTTTTGCATTTAATTGAATTGCAAAAATAAAAACACCCAAAATTAAAAGAATATATTTCATAACTTTTGCAAAGTTACAAAAAGAGAAACTTATTTTATTTCTTATATGTAGACAATCAATAAATTAAATTATTTAGAAAAAACATTGTCAATAAATAAAAACAAATTACCTTTGGCGCGGAGAAGTGGCAGAGTGGTCGAATGCACTGGTCTTGAAAACCAGCGTACTGAAAGGTACCGGGGGTTCGAATCCCTCCTTCTCCGCTGAGATAAGGTTCTGATTTTCAGAACCTTTTTTTTACTCATAAATAATTTTGATTTAGTTTTCACTATGAAAACACTACTCCTTATTTTACTATTGGTCCCAGTAGTGTGTGTTGGGCAAAATGTTAACATCCCTGAAGCTCAATTTAAAAGCCTACTAGTCAATAGCCCTAATATTAACACAAATGGAGACAGTGAGATACAGGTTATTGAAGCAAGTGTATATACTGGGGCAATTTATTGTCAAGGGGTTTTTATTTCAGATTTAACAGGTATAGAAGCTTTTACTTCTTTAACTGAATTGCATTGTGGAGGTAATCAACTAACATCTTTGGATGTGTCTAATAATACTTCTTTAACTGTTTTGGTTTGTGGAGCGAATCAACTAACATCTTTAGATGTGTCTAATAATACTGCTTTAACTTTTTTGGATTGTTCTTCCAACCAACTAACATCTTTAGATGTTTCTAATAATTCCGCACTAAATGGTTTGAATTGTCAAGCTAACCCAAGACTAGAGTGCTTAAATGTTAAAAATGGAAACAATACAAGTTTTACATACTTTTTAGCATATAACCCAAACCTTACTTGTATTGAGGTTGATGATGTAAACTATTCCACAATTTATTGGACTATTATCTCTACTCAAACATCATATAGTACTGACTGTAATAATGCTTGTTCAAACACATCAAGTATCTCTAAACTAAACAACATCCCTAAACAATTAATAAAGATTATTGATGTGCTAGGCAGAGAAATACCATTTAAACCAAACACACCTCTTATATTTAAACCAAACACACCTCTTCTATACATCTATAATGATGGTACAGTGGATAGGAAAATGATAATTGAATAATAACAACTATAGCCTTCCACATCGGAGGGCTTTTTTATTACCTAAGAAATAATTATTATTTGTCAAAAAATAAATTAATTTTCAAATCAAACTCGTCATAAATTAGACTATCACCAAGTCCATCAAAAAAACTACCTGATTTGTATTTGATATTAAATTTTGATCTATCAATTTTTGTTTTAACAAAAGCTTTAGTCTTGTCTACTTTTATATCAAAGAATATTTTTTTGGTAATGTTTTTTATGGTTATATTACCGTAACATTTATATAAGTTTGTAGTTTTTGTCTTTTCTACTTTAGTGATCATAAGCTTTGAAGTAGGGTGTTTTTTTGTTCCAAAGAAGTCTTCTGATTTTAGATGTTCTTCAAAACTTTTCTTTGACTTTCCTGTTAAATCAGTACATGATATTGATTGCATGTCAACAATAAAAAAACCTCCTGTTAATTTATTATTTTCAAAATTTAAATGGCCAGATTTGAACATCATTAGACCTTCATGACTTCCAGTTATTTTATGACCTTGCCAGAAAACATTACTTTTTGAAATGTTTATTGTTTTTTTCTGACCAAAGCTTATGAGGGCAGTTAGAAGGATGATTATTAAAGTTGGAATCTTATTTGTCATATTATTAATATTTAATTCAATAAATTATCTTGTTTTGTGACAACATTTTTCATTTGAACATTTACAAAAAAACAAATTGTAAAAATGTAGAGTAATGATTAAAAAAGCAGGTATATACAACAAATAATTAGGAAAATGAAAAACCTTTAGTGATTCATTTAATATTACCACTAATAATAGAAACCATGAAGACCAAAATGAAATTTTAAGCCAGTGTTTCATTTTTTTTGTTGTTGTATGCCAAATTGCAAAAAATGCAATTATTAAGAATAAGTAATCTATTGAATGCCACCAAATAGGGGATTCTGAACAACAGGTGTTTGAGCAAGCCTTTACGATAAAAATGAATGGTGTAATAATGCAGTGAGCAAGGCATAATGTACTTGAAATGATTCCTATTTTATCTGAATTGAGAGAAATGGAAAATGTATTCATTTTAAGGGTTTAATAAAAAAAAAGTGGGGAATACTGGATTCGAACCAGTGACCCCCTGCTTGTAAGGCAGGTGCTCTAAACCAACTGAGCTAATTCCCCAAATAATTTATTTTAAATAACTTGGAAGGCAAATATAACTTGAAATTTTTTATCCACAACATAAATATCATAAAAAATCTGAAATTAAGAAAAATGATCCTATTACAAGAATAGTATCATTGGAGGAAGAAGATTCATGTGCATTTTTTAGTGCTTTTTTAGAATCATTAAAGTATTTTTTAGTTGCAAAATTTATTTTTTTTGATTTTACTTTAAAGTCATTAATTACTAAAGATCTTTTGTTGCTACTTTTTGTGAAGTACATATTAGATTTTATTGGAAAAAGTTTTATTATGGACTCTAAATCTTTTTCTTTACTTAACGAAAAGACTATGTGTAAATCACCTTGTTGAATCTTTTTTATTGTTTCTAAAGAGGTTGATATTCCCTCTAAATTATGAGATACATCATATATTACTAAAGGGGAGTTGGATATAATTTGCATTCTAGGTACAAAACCAGTGTTTCGGATAATATTATTTAATCCACTTTGAATTATATCATTATTAGATTCAAATTTTAGCTTTTTTAATTCTGATAATGAAGCAATAACTGTTAAAAGATTATTGATTTGGTAATCACCTAATAACGGAAGATTAAATAATTTTATTTTTGATTTAAATTTAATCGATTGAATAACTTTTGAATTCAATTTTATTGCTTGGGATTCTATTATTTTTTTTGCTTCTATTTTCATGTCTCCTATAACTATTGGAGTTTCTTTCTTTATTATTCCAGCTTTTTCTTTCGCTATTTTTGCAATAGTACTTCCTAAAATATCAGTATGTTCTAGACTTATATTTGTTATTACACTGAGTATAGGTTGAATTATATTTGTTGCATCTAGTCGGCCCCCTAGACCTGTTTCAATGATGCATATTTCACATTTTTTAGAATTAAAATAATCTAGTGCTAAACCAAATGTCAATTCAAAGAATGAAGGATTGAAATTGAATTTAATTTTTTTAATTCTTTTAATAAAATTTATTACGTATGATTCAGGAATTTCTTCACCATTTATTTTAATTCTTTCTGTATAATTTTTTATATGAGGGGAGGTAAATAATCCAACTTTGTATCCTGATTCATATAAAATTGATGCTAACATTGAACTTGTAGAACCTTTTCCATTACTACCTGCAACGTGAATGAATTTTAATGATTTTTCAGGTTCATTGAGAAGCTTCGATATTTTTTTTATGTTGACTAATTTAAATTTAAGAGCTTTATTTCCTACATTTTGATATGCAGGAAATTGTTGAAACAACCAGTTTAATGTTTCAGAATATTCTTTATTGAGCTTTGATTTTGACAGACATATAGACTTTAGCAAGTGGAGCTCCGGGTTGTTTATTATATTTAACCTGTTTTTTCACTTCATTAATAACTTTATTAATTAATATTTGATTTGTAGTTGTTGTCTTTCCTTTTATACTTGAACCTGAAATAATGTTACCTTCTGAATCTATTGTTAATATTAAGTGAATAGTAACATTAACATTAGAACGTAAATCTTCCATTACTGGATCATTAATTCTAATTCTACCATCTCCACTTCCAATACCTTTATTTGTTGAAATACCAGTTCCGGAATCAGTACCAAATGTATTGCTAGAACCACCATTATTACCAGCACCATTTCCTCCCGATGAAAATGGGTCAGTGGATTTATGAGTTGTTGTGCTTGAGTTTTTTGATTCAGGCGCCTTTGTTTTATTAGCTTTGCCAGTATTTACTTTTGTATTTTTATTTTCTTTTTTTGTAATAATTTGTTCTGTCTGTTTATCCAATTTTTCTATTGGATTATTTGACGATTTACCAGAACCTGAACCGCCTTCAATTTTTAAATCTTTAAGTACTATTTCTTTTGGGAATACTGTTGTTGCTTCAACTAGAATATCTTGTGGAGGTGGGTCAGCCATTTCTAATGTAGCAAACATTAAGTATAAGAATAACAATAACATTGTTATAACAGCAGTAACAATGCCTTTTCTTTTATCAAGGTTATTTACTATGGGTAATGTTGGCATAATTTTATTTATCGTATGCTAATACAGGATCCCATCCATTAGCTTGTGATAGAGCTAAAACTTTAAAAACAGCTTTATAACTAGCTTCTCTATGACCAGCTATTTTTAGTTTCATTTTTCCTGATTTCTCAACAACATTAGAAGCTAAAATTTTTATTTCTTCGTAGCTCATAGGTTTATCCAATGATCCTCCAGGCATAACAACGTAAAGGTCATCTTGAGTAATTATAACTGTTGGCTCAACAGGATTTGTAGAGGCAGGTAAAGATTCTGCAGCTTCAGGTAAGTCTATAGGTGTTTGATTATTACTCATGAGACTCATTATGATAAAGAATATTAATAGCAAAAAAACTAAATCAGTCATAGAAGCCATTCCTCCTTCAATTTTTATTTTATTTTTCGACCCTAAATTCATAATCTTATTTTCCAGGTTCATGCAACAAGTCCATAAAATCTAGTGCATCATTTTCCATTTGGTAAACTACTTTACCTATTTTAGCAACTAAAAAATTATATCCTACATAAGATATTATTCCAACAATAAGACCTGCAACAGTTGTAATCATTGCTGTCATAATACCTGGGGCAATTATTTTTAATTCTAATGATGTTGCATTTTGTAAATCAATAAAGACCATTACCATACCGACAGTTGTACCAAGAAAACCAATCATTGGAGCAGCTCCAGCAGCTGTAGCTAAAAAACTTAAGCGTTGTTCTAGTCTTAATATTTCTAATTTTGCGGCATTTTCAATAGATGCAGAAATAGTTTCCATTGGACGTCCTAGCCTAGAAATCCCTTTTTCAATCATTCTAGCTGAGGGTGATTTAGAACTTGAACAATAATCTTTAGCTGAATCTATTTTATTGTTTATAATATAGTCTTTTATTCTGTTAATAAATCCTTGATCTTCTTTAGTTGCTTTGCGTAATGCAAGAAATCTTTCGACAAATATGAAGATGACATAACCTAACATTAAGGCAAGTATTATATTGATAATCAAGCCAAAACCTTGACTTGAGGCACCAATTATTTCCCATAGTGGAACGTCTTTTACTCCTGTTGAATTTTGATCAACAGTTTCAATTTGAAGTAAGAAAGATGAAATCATAATATTTTAAACGTTTATTTTTAATTTATATTTTACATTATCAAGAAAACAATTATTCCTGCAAAATAACCAATTAGCGCAAGCCATGCAATTTTTTTGAAATACCAAAAAAATGAAATTTTTTCCATTCCCATAGCTACAACTCCGGCAGCAGATCCAATAATTAACATTGATCCACCTGTTCCCGCTGCATATGCAATAAAATGCCATATTTTCGCATCTATTGGTTCTTGAAACATTCCCATTGACGCAGCAACTAGAGGAACATTATCAATAATTGCAGAACCAATGCCCATCAAACTGATGAATATATCAATATCAATTCCTGAATTAATAACATTATTACCAAATATAAAGATTAATCCTAGTGACTCTAGAGCAGCTACAGTCATTAATATACCAAGAAAAAATAGGATAGAGGGCATCTCAATTTTGCTTAATGCTTTAAATGTTGGACTATTATTATGGTTTTCAACATTCATTAGAGAGAATTCTTTATTTGACATAAATTCAGCAATTAGAGAGACAACCCCTAATGATAACATCATTCCTATATAAGGAGGTAAGTGAGTTATAGTCTTAAATATTGGAACAAAAACAATCATAGATAAACCAATAAATAATATTTTACTACTGTTTTTGTTTATATTAATCACATCATTTGAATTTTCTATTTCACCTTTGAAAATAGGAAGAAATGTTGCAATAAATGTTGGTATGATCATACAAACAATGGATGGTAATAATAAATATTTAGATAGTTCAACAGCACTTACTTTATTTCCCATCCAGAGCATTGTTGTTGTCACATCGCCTATCGGTGACCATGCTCCACCAGCATTTGCAGCAATAATTATTAGACCAGCGTACCATAAACGTAGATTATTATCAGATATCATTTTACGTAATATTGTAATTAGTACAATGGTAGCAGTTAGGTTATCTATAATTGCTGATAAAATAAATCCCAGAATACAAACTATCCATAAAAGTGTCGATTTTTTCTTTGTCCTTATAATTTTTTTAATTGTTTCGAATCCATTAAAGCAATCTATGATTTCGACTATAGTCATTGCTCCAACTAAGAAAATTAAAATTTCACAAGTTTTACCAAAGTGATGTAAAAGTGTTGTTTCAAACCATGAAAATTTACTATTGTGTTCTCCATTTAATGGTAATTTAGCAAATCCATCAACCATTTCACTATTATGACTATCAAACCAAGTTGTAAATGTTTCTAATCCAAGTGCAATACATGCCCATGATAAGGCCATCATAATTAATGCAGGTATTAATTTATCAATTTTTAAACTATGTTCTAATGTTATTGCTAAGTAACCAAGAACAAATATTGAAACTATAAAGACTTCCATAGTTTGAGAAATTTAAATTAGTTGCTTAAGGGCAATTGTTAAAGTATTTTTAGCTATACCGGTTTTAGAAGAGTTCATGTTGAATGAATTTTGAAGTGCTTTTTTTATAGTTACACTTGTATCAGCAAAAATTTGCTTATCTGTGATTGAATCTATGTCATTGCTCATAAGGTAGGCAAACACTCTAGCCATTCCACAATTTGATATAAAATCGGGTATTATGGAGAGATTATTGTCTGCTTTTTCAGCAATAGGACCAAAGAAAATTTGAGGATCAGCAAAAGGTACATTTGCTCCAGCAGATATAAGTTCTATACCATTAGAAATTAAACTATTAAGTTGATTTTCCGTTATTAGTCTTGAAGCAGCACAAGGGATAAAGACATCAGTAGTTACATTCCATATTCTAGAATTAATTTCATCAAATTTGATCATGTCAGGGTGATTTAATTTGTTCCCTTTTTTATTTAGAAATAATTCTTTTATTTCTTCAAATGAAAATCCATTTGTATTGATAAGACCACCATCAATATCAATTATACCAACAATTTTAGCACCTTCTTGTGATAAATAATATGCAGCCGCAGATCCAACATTTCCCCATCCTTGAACTATAATTTTTTTATTAATTACTTTGCCTCCCCAAATAGAGTAGAAATGCTTAACAGATTCAGCAACACCATAACCTGTTATCATATCGGCAACCATATATTTTTTAGTAATGTCAGGAGAGAATGAAGGATCTTCTATAATTTTTAAAACACCCTGTCTTAATTGACCTATTCTATGAATTTTTTGTGATTTACTTGGTTGAAAATGACCATTTAAAACTCCTTCTTGTGGATGCCATACTTCACAATCTTCAGTTATAGGTATTACTTCATTTATTTCATCTACATTTAAATCTCCACCAGTTCCATAATAATATTTAAGTAATGGGGCTACAGCTTTGTACCATCTTCTTAAAACACCTTCTTTACGGGGGTCGTTAGGATCAAAATTAATTCCTGATTTTGCTCCCCCTATAGCAGGACCTGCAATAGTGAATTTAACTTCCATTGTTTTAGCAAGAGATTCTACTTCTCTCTTATCAAGTCCTTTTCTCATTCGAGTACCACCACCTGCAGCACCACCTCTTAAGGAGTTTATTACCACCCAACCTTCGGCTTCAGTTTCTGAGTCTTGCCATTCAAAAACAATTTCTGGTTTTTTATTTTCAAATTTTTCTAATAAATCGTTCATTAAATATCAAAAAATTTTAGCTCCCCAAAGTTAATAAACTATTTAAACCATATGTAATACAAAAAACTTTTTTGTGTTTTATGGAATATGGAGAACACCACCAATAGTATCTTTCTTTGCACCAGTTGCATCTGCTAGACAATTAATCTCTTTTCGTAAGTAAAGAACACTTAAAAAACCAAATATTATAGCTTCTTTATAATTAATTATAGTTTTATTTGGAATTATTATTTTAACGTTAGTATTTGCTTTTATTCTACTAACTAGAAATTCATTAAGGGCACCACCTCCAGTTAAATATATATTTTTGATATTTAATTTTTTAAATGTATTAGAAACTTGAATTGCAATGTGTTCAGTTATTGTTCTTAATTGATCTTCTGGAGAATTAATTTTATTTATTATTGGAAAGAAAATTTTTTCTAACCATTCAGTCCCTAGGGATTTAGATTTTTTTTTATTGTAAAACTTAAGTGAATTTAATTTATGAAGAATATCAATATCTAATTTACCTTGACTTGATAGTGATCCTTTATTATCATAATTAAGTCCTAATTTATTTACTATCTTATTTAATGGAAGATTTCCTGGACAAATATCGAATGCTATGATTTTTTTTTCTGTTACACATATGTTAACAAATCCGCCAATATTTAAAAATGCATTTGCTTTTTTTGGAAAAAGCAATTTATCTCCAATAGGGACTAGTGGTGCTCCTTGTCCGCCTGCTATAATGTCTTTTTGTCTAAAATTGTTTACAACTTTTATTCCTGTTTTAAATGCTATAGTATCTCCACAACCAATTTGTTGAGTGAAACCAATATCAGGTTGGTGGTGAACAGTATGCCCGTGTGACCCAATAGCTAGAATATCTTTCTTGTTAATATTATATGTTTTAATAAAGTTATTTATGTTATTTGAAAATATTTTTCCTAAATGTTTGTCAAATTCTAAAATTTCTGTTGCAGATAGGTTTTTGCTGTTTTTTAATTTATTTAAAGTATCAATTTTATATGGATATGTTTTTTTGTTATGAATATTGAATTTCCACTCATTTTTTTTAGATATATAAAATGTTACATGAACAATATCTAAACCATCCATTGAAGTACCAGACATTAATCCTATTATAGAATAATAACTCATTATTTTTTAAAGGTAAAAAATTAAATTAAAGCCTTAGATTTGTATTTTTATAAATTATAAATTATTTCACAATGAAATTCGAACTATCAGAAGAACATATAGCCGTTAAAGAAGCAGCAAGAGATTTTGCAGAAAATGTGTTAAAGCCAGGTGTTATTGATCGTGATAATGAACAAAGATTTCCAAAAGATGAAATTCGTCAATTAGGTGAGTTAGGTTTTTTAGGAATGATGGTAGATCCCAAATACGGTGGTTCAGGTATGGATACTTTGTCATATGTCTTAGCAATGGAAGAAATTTCAAAAGTTGATGCTTCTACATCTGTATGTATGTCTGTTAATAATTCTCTTGTATGTTGGGGGCTTGAAAAGTTTGGAAATGAAGAACAAAAACAAAAATATTTAATTCCTCTTGCTAAGGGTGAAAAGATTGGTGCTTTTTGTCTTTCTGAACCTGAAGCTGGATCTGATGCGACATCACAAAAAACTACTGCCAAAGATATGGGAGATCATTATTTAATAAATGGCACAAAAAATTGGATAACTAATGGCTCATCAGCTTCTATTTATCTAGTTATAGCTCAAACTAATGTTGAAGCTGGTCATAGAGGCATAAATGTATTTATATTAGAGAAAGGGATGGATGGATTTATAATTGGAGCAAAAGAAGATAAACTTGGGATTAGAGGATCTGATACTCATACCTTGTTGTTTAATGATGTAAAGGTTCCTAAGGAGAACAGAGTAGGTGAAGATGGTTTTGGATTTAAATTTGCTATGAAAGTACTTTCTGGTGGTAGAATTGGTATTGCAGCACAAGCATTAGGCATAGCAGCCGGAGCATATGAGCTATCTTTAGCTTATTCTAAAGATCGAAAAGCGTTTGGGAAAGAAATTTATAAGCATCAATCAATTTCATTCAAATTAGCTGATATGGCTACTGATATTGAAGCAGCTCGTTTATTGGTATATAAATCTGCAATAGATAAAGATACTGGTAAAAGTTATGATCAATCTAGTGCTATGGCCAAGTTATATGCTTCTAAAGTAGCCATGAAGCACACTGTTGAGGCAGTTCAAATTCATGGAGGTTATGGCTTTGTTAAGGAGTATCACGTTGAGCGTTTAATGCGAGATGCCAAAATAACACAGATATATGAAGGAACTTCTGAAATTCAGAAAATTGTAATTTCACGAAATATTTTAAAAGATTAATTTTTAGTCTACTTATAGGTATTTTTCAAGTTTTTCAAGTTCTACACTTCTAGATCCTTTTATAAGGATTAATTTATTTTTTAGTGGTGAGTTTTTTAAGTCTTCTATGAGTTGAGTTGTATCTTCAAAATGCTTTAAAATATTATTTGATTTAATATTTTTGAATTCGTTTCCTACTGTGTAACCATTTAATTCTAATTTTTCTGCTATTTTGATAATATTTTTATGTTCTGAATAAGATTCATTACCTAATTCCTTCATCTCACCAAGAATAAAAAAATTATTTGATATAGAACTTATAGCAAAACTTTCAATAGCTTCTTTTACACTAGTTGGATTAGCGTTATAACAATCGAGAATAATTGTGTTAAAGTTTGTTTTTTTTACTTGAGAACGATTATTTTCAGGAGAGTAATCTGTAATTGCTTGAGAAATATCTTTGAATGAAACATTAAAAATTACACCAAATGTTATAGCTGAAAGAAAATTGTAAAAATTGTATTTTCCAATCATTTTTGTTACAATGGTATCACTTTTAAAAGAATCATATTTCCAATACATTTCAACAAAAGGGGATAGGCCAGTTAATTCTCCACTAATATTTTTACTGTCGGTTCCATATAAGTATTTTTTTGTACCGTTTGGAATATTTGATGTCAGAATTTCATCATCATTATTGGCAACAATTATACCATTTGATTTTTGAATTGAGTCATAAAGTTCTTTCTTAGTTTTTAAAACACCTTCAAAATCTATAAAACCTTCTAAATGAGCTTTTCCAATATTAGTAATTATGCCATGAGTAGGTTTAGCGATTTCACATAATTCTTTAATATCACCAAATTTATTTGCTCCCATTTCAACGATTGCTATATCATGGGATTGGTTCATTCTTAGAATTGTAAAGGGAACTCCTAGGTGATTATTTAGATTACCAACAGTTGAAAGAATCTTGTATTTTTTACTTAAAACACTATTTATTAGTTCTTTAGTTGTTGTTTTTCCATTACTTCCTGTTATTCCAATTACAGGTATTTTGAATTTATTACGGTGAAATTGAGCTAATTTTTGAAGGTATTCAATACTATTTTTAACTAGTGTCATTTTACCATTGTCTATAAAATATTTTTTATTATCAACTATTATATGTTTTGCTCCTTTCTGTAGTGCTTTTAATGCAAATTTATTTCCATCAAAGTTATTGCCTTTTATACATATAAATAGAGAATCTAATTTTATATTTCTAGTGTCGGTAGAAATTCCTTTACATGAGTAAAAAATATTAAATAAATGTTTGTTCATATAGTAAAATTAAAAAAGCTCAGTATTATTTTACTGAGCTTTTTACATAATTGTTAACGACTATTTGTTTAATCCAAATTATTTCTTTTTTCTTTCATAATTCATGCCAGTTGGTGAACCAAGACGATCCATTGCACAACGAAATCCAATAGCATCTGTAGATTGATCCTCATCTAAATATCTTCTGTTACTAGCTATCAACCAATAAGCTCTGTCTTTCCAAGATCCTCCTTTATAAACTCTTGATTTATCAGATATTAATGTTGTCGGCCAAGATGTTCTATCTTCTCCTCCAGGTTTAACACGAACTCCATCTAATCCAAACTCTTCATGTTGATTTTGATACATTACTAAATCTGGATCTTGTGATGCTTGATTAATTTTATTTTTTTTGTCATCATTTTTAAAGTAAATAGAACTTTCTATATCTCCATCTAGGTAATCAATGTAATCATCTTTACGATAATTTAATCTACTTATATTTTCCTCTTCAGTTACGTTTCGATATTTTAATTTCCCCGGTGTGTCAATAATAAAAGCAGTAAATCCATCTCTTAACATTGATATAATTTCAAAGGCATATTCTCCTTCAGGACCTTCTCTAAGCTCATCTGCGAAGATACCATCAAATAAATCATCCTGGATTTTCATAGATGCTTCTATTTCTAGTTGTTCATTTTTGAATTCTATAGCTTCATTGAGAACTACATTTATTCTTGCTAATAAATCTAATTCAACAGAATCTTTTATTTTACCATGCGATACAAAGAAAGGATCTGGAGCATATCCTCTTCGAGATGGATTTCTAGATTTTATATTTGCAGCTTTACCAACTGATATTATTGAATCGTTAGGATCATGAACTTCAGCAGAAATTCTTTGATATCTAATTCTTTCAAATTCGTTTAAATATTCTTTCATTCCATGAACATCATATATAACTTGAGTGTTCTTATTTTCTATTTGCCCTTCATTATTAAGTAATTTGGTCTTAAAAACATTCCCTCTAAAAGGTCGGAACTCATCATACGCTTCACTTGTAAGGGGACGATACACATCCATAACCCACTCAGAAACATTACCAGCCATATGGTATAATCCGTAATCGTTAGGCCAATAGGATTCAACAGGTGCAGTAATATCTGCTCCATCATTAAGATAACCAGCTACTCCCATGTAATCACCACGGCCTCTAACAAAATTTGCTCTAATTTGACCCGTGAATTGATCATCATCTTGACGAACCCAATGACCATCCCATGGATAAAGTCTTCTTTCGGTAATATTTCCTGTTCCTTCTTGTAAATTTCCAATCAAACCAGTTGCAGCAAATTCCCATTCAGCTTCAGTTGGTAGACGATAGCTAGGTAAGAGTATACCGTCCTCCATTCGTACAATTCTAGTACCTAATTTTCTGCCATTTACATTAGAGGGGTCAAGATCAGTAATGTTTCTGGCTAATCCTTCTTCATATTTTCCAGCATAATAAGCATCTGTATTAAAAGTATTGTCATCTTGTTGTTCAACATTGTAGTTTAGAATACCTTCACGAATTAAAATATATTCATTAACTCTATCAGTTCTCCATTTACAATAATCATTTGCCTGTAACCACGAAACACCTACAACTGGGTAATCTCTGTAAGCAGGGTGTCGAAGGTAATAATCAACATATTTTTCATTAAACCCTAATTCTGATCTCCAAACAAGTGTATCAGGAAGAGCGTTTTTATATACCATTGGATAATTTTCATTGTATGCTCTACCGATCCAATAGAGATATTCTAACCAGTGAAAGTTTGTAACTTCTGTTTGGTCCATATAAAATGATGATACAGTTACTCTTGAAGGTCTATTATTCCATTCAAACATAACATCTTGTTCAGCTCTACCCATAGTAAATGTTCCTCCTTCGATTAGAAGTAAACCGGGACCAGTTTCTTGGTCTACATAAGGTACTTTTTGAAAGCCACCTGTTTTAGGATTATTAAATCCCCAACCTGTAGTATTTGATACATCTTCACTACATGAATTTATAGTAAATGACCCTACTAATGCAATAGACAAAAATTTCAAAAATCTCATATTATATGTTTTAGTTTTCATTTATATTTAATTTTTTCAAGCTTTTTCAATTTGTAAAACGCATACATTTTGAAAAGTTACATTATTATTTTTTAAAACGACGGACAGGATATTGTCCTGAATGACGTTGGTTTATCTTTACAATTTAAATTAAGTCCTAAGGAAATCTCGTGTGAGCCTCCTGAAACTCCATTATTAAGTTTGGACACTGTTACGTCATAACTATATCCAATTTTAAAACTTCCTGTATTAATTCCAAAAGCTAAAATAAAAGCATCTCTATTTCTATACCACGCACCGACATTAAACACACCATATTTTACGTAAGTACCAATACATATTTCTTGAAAACCGTTTTGATATTGATAAATTATGTTTGGCATAATAGAAGTAGTATTACTATATACTGACTGTTTTCCAAGCTTAATATCTGCTCCAATGTGACCAGTAAATCTCATGGGCAATCTCGAGGTTCCTCTAATCATTGATTCGTCAGGAGTGTTTAAGTGGTGAACAGCAAAACCAAAAAAGAAGTTTTTACTATATCCAACCATACCTGCTGATGCATCAAAGAAGAATCTTCCACTCTCTGGGCCTCTTGGTACATCTCCAGTTTGATAAATGAATCCTCTTCTTGGATCTATCATATCACCAAATGTTAACTTGTCCCAATCTAGATATTTATTTGTCATTGTTGCTTTAACGCCAAATAATAGAGAGAATTTTCGATTCACTTTTAGGTGATATGAATAAACTAAACCTAAAGATGTTGTATATATTGTACCTTGACCCTGCTGATCATGTAATGCAATTAATCCAATACCACTATTAATTTTTTTTATGTAATTATCATATGATAAACTATATGTTACATAGTTTCCAGATAAACTTGGCCATTGATTTCTATAATTCATTGAAAAACGAGAACAACCATGTGAACCTGCTAGTGCAGGGTTAAGGTAAATTGGGTTTGCATAAAACTGAGTAAACTGAGGATCTTGAGATGTCGCAGTATGAGCTGTTAAGCACAAAAAGAATACAAGTAAATTTTTCAATTTATTCATCAAAACTGGTGTTAGTTTTTGTAATTCTATAATTAATTGTTAACGAAATATAGAATATAAAGTTACAAATATTGCAATACGAAGCATAATAATCAAAGAATTATTTCGTTTTTTTGTTGCTTAAAACATATGATTAGATATTTGTTAAATAAAAAAATAATTTCAATGTTTAGAAAAAAGATAATTTATGGTGTAGTATTTTTTCTATTTACTGGCAATTTTATTTTTTCTCAGACTGAAGAATTTATTTTTATTCAGTGGGGCGAAAATAGAGTTTTAACTCAGGGGAATAAATCAATTAATGTTCCAGAAATTATTGGTCAGGATTTTATTGGTCAGATTCCAAATTTTTTCTGGCAAAAAAAAGTAGAAAGTAATATTTTTTTTAATGTTGAAGCTGAATTAATATCAACCATTCCAGCTACTGAATTAGATCAATTATATTTAAAAACAAATCATATTGAAGTTAATGATTTTGATGCAACTGTTTCTTTGTCAAATGCTAGAAATGAAAAGTATGTTGTTTTAAATCTTATGCCATTCGTTAGAGAAAATGGTTTATTAAAGAGAATTACATCCATCAAGTTGAAATATTCTGCAGTTACACCTGTAAATGCTACTCTTGAAAAGGATTATGTTACTAATTCTGTATTAAAACCTGGTAGTGGGAGTTGGTATAAAATTTCTGTATCTAGAGATGGAATACATAAGATTGATAAATCTTTTTTAGAATCATGTGGTGTCGATGTTGGTAGTATATCTCCTAATGATATAAATATTTATGGTAATGGTTCTGGTAGACTTCCTGAGGATAATTCTATTCCTAGAACTGATGACTTAGCTAAAAATGCTATTAAAATAATTGGGGGAGATGATGGTGTTTTTGATGATGATGATTATATTTTATTCCATGCTTGGGGACCTCATAGGTGGTATCAAGATGTAAATAGCTTTAATCAAGATCGTAATCCTTATTCAGATATTTCTTGTTATTTCATTAATATAAATCCTTCAGGTACTCCTTTGCGTATTAATGAAATTGACAATTCAAATAATCCTGCTACTCATATCGTAAATGACTATAATTACTTTACTGTTTATGAAAAAGATAATATATCATTAGTTAATGGTGGACAACGTTGGTATGGCGAGTTATTTGATACTGATCTTTATAAAAGTTTTAATTTTTCTATACCTAATATTACTTCATCAAGTTCTGTCGAATTTGAAGTGTCAATTGCTTCAAACTGTAAGACTAGTATTGGAACGTCTCAAACTTATACTATTGGAAATACGACATTGTTAAGCTCAGCTCTTCCTGTTGGTAGTGATTTTGGTCGGAGTATTAATACGATGAATTATAATACTCCATCTGAATTTATGACTTTAAATATTGCAATAACTCGAAATACACCAGATGTTTTAACATATTTAGATCGTATTTTGTTAAATACAAGGAGAGATCTAGTTTTCATAGATAATCAGTTTAGATTTAGAGATTTAAATTCTGTTGGATTAGGTAATGTTTCTCAATATTCCGTATCAGACATACCTCCTTCAGGATTTGTTTGGGAGGTAACTAATCGTCATATTCCTAAAATAATTTCAGGTTCATTTATTGGAAATGATTTTATTTTTGAGTTAGATTCAGATTCTCTTAGGTCTTTTGTTGCTTCAGATGGAGTTAACTTTTTTGTTCCTTCGATAATTGGATCAGTAAGTCCACAAAATCTCCATTCTTTAGGCCCTGTAGACTATATAATAATAACACATAAGAATTTCATAAATCAAGCAAATCGTTTGGCATCGCTTCATGAAAATAATGGCTTAACTGTTAATGTAGTTACCGCAGAACAGGTATATAATGAATTTAGTTCAGGTATGCAAGATGCTACTGCAATTAGAAGTTTTGTTAAAATGTTTTATGATAGATCTGCTTTATATCCTGAGGATAAACCAAAGTATTTACTTCTTTTTGGAGATGGTACATATGATCCCAAAAATCGAGTTGCTAATAACAATAATTTTATTTTGACTTATCAGGTTGAAAATTCTGAAAATCATATTTCAGCGTTAGTTTCAGATGATTATTATGGAATGTTGGATGATACAGAATCATTTTCAGCTTCAGATTTATTGGATATAGGAATTGGCAGATTATTAATTTCAGATAATAATATGGCAAAACAACAAGTTGACAAAATTGAACATTATATGAAAAACGGATCAAGCTTATATTCTACATCTAATACAAATTGTATTTCTAATAATGGATCTATCACATTTGGAGATTGGAGAACAAGATATATTCAAATTGCTGATGATGAAGAATTTCAGTTTATAGGTGAAGATTGTGAGGCTCAATATGATTCTGTAACTAATAATTATCCAGAGATGAATTGCGATAAAATATATTTAGATGCATTTCAACAAGTTTTAACAGCGGGAGGTGAGAGATATCCTGAAGTAAACGCTGCAATTAATGATCGAATTAATCGTGGAGCGCTAATTGTAAATTATGTCGGCCATGGGGGAGAGGTTGGTGTTGCTGAAGAAAGAGTTATAACTGTTCCTCAAATTCAAAGTTGGAGAAATATTGATAAAATGCCTTTATTAGTTTCTGCTACTTGCGAGTTTACGAAATTTGATGATCCTGATCGTGTTTCAGCTGGAGAGTGGGCTTCTATTAATCCTTATGGAGCTGCGATTGCTCTGATGACAACTACGAGATCTGTTTATTATGAAGTTAATGAAGCAACTGGTAGAGCATTTTATTCAAATGTATTCAAACGGGATAATAATTTTAAACCAAGAACATTTGGGGAGATAATTATGCGAACAAAAAATGAAGCAGGATTTTCAAATAATAAAAGAAGTTTTACTCTAATTGGAGATCCTGCTTTACGTTTAGCTCTCCCTGAAATGAATATTGTTACAGATAGTATTAATGGTTATGCGCCTAGTATTTTTGTTGACACACTAAAAGCACTAAGTAAAGTCATAGTTAAAGGTCATGTTGAAGATTTTAATGGTTTAATTTTGAATGAATTTAATGGGGTAGTTTCGCCTACTGTTTTTGACAAACCAAAAACACAGATAACATTGCAGAATGATCCAGGAGCTCCACTAGTTAATTTTGAACTTCAATCAAATAAATTATATCGTGGTAAAGCAAGTATAATAAATGGTTTTTTTGAATTTACATTTATTGTCCCTAAGGATATTAATTATTCAATTGACTATGGTAAGATAAGTTATTATGCAGATAATGGTTTAATAGATGCTATTGGTTATGAGAAAAGTTTTTATGTTGGAGGTGTTGATGAGAACGGGATTAATGATGATCAAGGCCCACAAATTGATTTGTTTTTAAATGATGAGAGTTTTGTTGATGGTGGTATTACAGACGAAACACCTGTTTTGATTGTTAATCTTTTTGATGAAAATGGAATTAATGCTGTAGGAAATGGAGTTGGTCATGATTTAGTTGCTATTTTAGACGGAGAATCAGCAAATCCGATAATTTTAAATGATTATTATTCAGCTGCTTTAGATGATTATCAGTCAGGAGAAATTAGATATAATTTTAATAAGCTTGATCCAGGTGAACACAACTTAAGTGTCAAAGTTTGGGATGTTAATAATAATTCTTCTGAGGTAGACATTAACTTTATTGTTCAAGATAAAATAGAAATGAGTCTAGCACATGTATTAAATTACCCTAATCCTTTCACAACCTCTACAGAATTTTATTTTGAACATAATCAAGTTTGTAGCCAGTTAGAAGCACAAATTCAGATTTTTACTATTTCAGGAAAATTAGTTAAGACAATAAATAAATATGTAAATACTGAAGGCTTTCGTTCAGAGGGTATTCCTTGGGATGGTAAAGATGATTTTGGCGATCAACTTGCTAAAGGTGTTTATGTTTATCGTTTAAAAGTAGAAACACCTGCCGGTGAAAAGGATGAGAAATTAGAAAAATTAGTTATTTTAAAATGACAACACAATAACGTGTTGAATTAATTATATTTACAATAAATTATTGAGAAGAATGAAACATGTTATATCAGCAATATATACTTTAATCACACTTATTACTTTTGCTCAACCTAATGGAGGTAACGGAGTATCGAACCAAGATCTACAATTGAATACGATTACTTCTGCACTTCCATTTCTTGCAATTACTCCAGACTCAAGAGCTGGTGCTATGGGGGATGCTGGTACTGCTTTAAGTGCATCATCTTCTTCATTATATTGGAATACTTCAATGATAAATTTCGCAAGTGAAAAATCTGAAATAAGTGTTTCTTATACACCTTGGTTAAGACAATTAACAAATGATATTCATCTTTCACATGTTTCAGGATACTATAATTTCAATGGCCGTCATTCTGTCGGTGGTAGCTTAAGGTTTTTTAGTTTAGGAGAAATTACTTTTACAGATATTCAGGGAGAGGTTATCCGTGATGATAAGCCGTCTGAATTTGAATTTGTTGCTGGTTATGCGTTTAGAACTTCACCACGAACTAGTGTAGGGTTAAATGGTAAATTTGCGTATTCTAATCTAACTGGAGGTCTACCTGTTGCTGGCGTTACAACTAAACCAGGTATAGCTGGAGCTGCAGACCTCTCATTTACTTTTTTAGATGATGATTCACGAATAGGAAATTTAAAAGGAGAGTATACATTTGCAACTACAATTAATAATATTGGAAATAAAATAAAATATACTGATGTGGGGTCTGCAAGTCCCGGAGATTTTTTACCTATGAATTTAAAAATTGGAAATGCATATAAAGCGAAATTTGATAAATATAATGTGTTGACTGTATCTTTTGATATTCAAAAATTATTGGTTCCTACTCCTGCATTGTATGAAGAAATTAATGGTGAAACAGTTTTACTTTCAGGAAAATCTAATAATGTTGGTGTTATTTCAGGTATGCTACAGTCCTTTTATGATGCACCTGGAGTAGTAGCAAGAGATGATGCTGGAGATCCGATTCAAAATGCAGATGGATCCTATGAAGTTGTAAATGGCAGTAAATTTAAAGAAGAATTAACAGAAATTAATTTAGCCTTGGGTTTAGAATATTGGTATAATAATATTCTTGCAATACGTGCCGGATTTTTCTATGAAAATAAAAACAAAGGAGATAGACAATATCTTAATTTAGGGGCTGGGTTTAAGTATAATAGATTTGGCGTTGATATTTCATATTTAGCAGCATTAAAAAGAGCTAATCCATTAGCAAATACAATTCGTTTTTCTTTAAGAATGATTTTGGGTCGTAATACAAATACAAAGAATTCTCAATCTTCAGTAAAGGGTGAATCTTAGAATAGGATATGGAATTGACGTTCATCGTTTAGAAAAATCATTACCATTAATTATTGGTGGGGTTAAAATTGAATCTAATATAGGTGCAGTTGGCCATTCTGATGCAGATGTATTGTTACATGCTATTTGTGATGCTATATTAGGAGCAGCTAATTTGAGGGATATTGGTTATCATTTTTCAGATAAAGACCCAAGATACAAAGGAATAGATAGTAAAATTTTATTAAAAGAAGTAAATAATCTAATTAAAAAAGAAGGATTTTTTATAGTTAATATAGATTGCACAATAGTTCTAGAAAAACCTAAATTAAGCTCCAAGATACCTCTTATGAAATCGATTATTTCCGAGATTTTAAATATTGATGAAAACCTTGTTTCTTTGAAGGCGACAACTCACGAAAATGTTGATTCTTTTGGAAATTCAAAAGCGATCAAAGCTTATGCTGTTTGTTTATTAAATAAGTAGATTTTTCTTTCCACTATAGTTAAATTAGATAGAAGATATATTTATATTTGTCTAACAAATTAAAATAATGATATCAAATCAAGAATACACTTCAAAACAAGATTTATTAAATCTTTATAATAAACCTTTATTAGAATTAATTTTTGAAGCAGCTACAGTTCATCGTAAGTATCATAATCCTAGAGAGGTTCAGATGTCATCTTTATTAAGTATTAAAACTGGTGGATGTGCCGAAGATTGTGGTTATTGTCCACAAGCTGCAAGGTATCATACTGATGTTAAGGCTCATAAATTAATGACTCTAGATTCTGTTGTAAATCAAGCGAAAAATGCAAAAGAAAATGGGTCTTCAAGACTTTGTATGGGAGCTGCTTGGAGAGAGGTAAGAGACAATAGAGATTTTGATAGAGTAATTGAGATGGTTCAAGCTGTTAATAATTTAGATATGGAGGTTTGTTGTACTTTGGGTATGATGAATGAAAATCAAGCTAAGCGTTTGAAAGATGCAGGTTTGTTTGCATATAATCATAACTTAGACACATCTAAAGATTATTATGATGATGTAATTTCAACAAGAGAATATGAAGATCGTCTGAATACAATTTCTAATGCACGTAAAGCCGGAATTTCAGTTTGTTCAGGTGGTATTATAGGTATGGGAGAAGCCGTTGAAGATAGAATAGGTTTATTAATGAGTTATATGGCAATGGATACTCCTCCTGAATCCATTCCAATTAATGCGTTAGTTGCTGTAGAGGGTACACCAATGCAAGATCAAAAACCTATCGAACAGTGGGAAATGATACGTATGGTTGCAACTACAAGAATAGCATTTCCTAAATCAGTTGTTCGTTTATCTGCTGGAAGAACAAAAATGACAATGGAAGGACAAGCTTTGTGTTTTATGGCAGGAGCAAGTTCAATATTTGCTGGTGATAAGCTATTAACAACTCCAAATCCAGAGTATAATGAAGATATGGAAATGTTTAAAACATTAGGTTTAATTCCAAAAGAAGCATTTGCAGATTCAAAAAAACCTGAAACAAAACCTGATCCTATCATAGAAAAAAGAAAGATTAAGGAATTAGAAAGATTAGCGGAATTAAAAACTGCAAGAGCAAATGTTAAAGGTTTTCAACCAAGAAAGATAAAAATTATTGATACCCTTTAATGAAAGATGCTCTTCTTAATAAATTGAATAATAGAATTAATGAGGGAACATATCGTTCCCTTTCTATTTTTAAAGATTATACAGATTTTTATTCTAATGATTATTTAGGCTTATCAAATTCCTCTACTAATTCATTTGTAGAAAAAGGTGCAACTGGATCAAGATTAATTTCTGGGAATTGTATTGAGGCACAAAATACAGAAAAAGAAATAGCATCTTTTTTTAAAACTGAATCTGCATTGATGTATAATTCAGGTTATGATGCAAATATTGGTTTTTTTTCATGTATTCCTGAAAGAGGAGATACTATTATTTATGATCAATTAATTCATGCAAGTGTTCGTGATGGTATTAGAATGAGTTTTGCAAATTCTATTTCATTTAAACATAATGATGTAATTAATCTAGAGTCTAAATTAAAAATATCTAGAGGAACTGTTTATGTTGCTATAGAAGGACTTTATTCTATGGATGGAGATATACCAAATATACAGTTAATATTAAATATTTGTAATAAGTATGGAGCTTATCTAATTGTTGATGAGGCTCACTCTGCAGGAGTATATGGAGAGAAAGGTATGGGTCTTGTTTCAGATTTAGGATTAGAGAAAGAGGTTTTTGCACGTTTAATTACTTTTGGCAAAGCTTATGGTTCACACGGAGCAGTTTTTTTAGGTAATCAGAATCTAATTAATTACCTGATTAATTTCTCAAGATCTTTTATCTATACAACAGCATTGCCATCAAATACATATAATATAAATCTTAGTAGAATTAAAAGTTTATTAATTACAGAAAGACAAAAAAAGTTGCAGTCAATTATATCTTATTTTAGATCTATTTATAATAGTGAAAGGTTGATTTCTGATATTAGTTCTCCCATTCAAATTATACAAATTGGAAAAATAGAAGAGGTGAAATTACTTACTCAAAAATTGAATGAACGACAAATAGCAATTAAACCTATATATTCTCCAACTGTTCCTATTGGGAAAGAAAGGATAAGGTTATGCTTTCATTCTTTTAACAAAGAGTCTGAAGTTAATTTATTGGTCGATATTTTAAATAAGTTTTTAATTCATAATTAAATATTTAATTTTACAGAACTGTTATCTAATCTTATTATGAAAATACTTTTATTTATCTTATTACCATTTATAGTTTTTTCTCAAACATGGAACCAATCAACTAGCTTTATTGGTCCTGGAAGGCATCATCCAATTACTTTTTCTAATGATGATTTTGGTTTTGTTTTTTCTGGAAGTTATCTAAATGATGCTTATAAATATGACAAGTTAAATGATGTTTGGATACAGCTTCAAAATATACCTTTTGTTGGTCGTGGTTATTCATATGGAGTAACAATTGGAAATAAAGCATATATGGGATTTGGTTCTACTGATAATGGAGATTTTCCAAATGATTGGTGGGAATATAATATGGACACTGATACTTGGTCTCAACTCCAAAATTTCCCCGGATATGGAAGGAATCATCCTGCTATGATCCCAGTTAATAATAAGATATATGTTGGCTGTGGAAGTAATAGTGATGGTAATTTAGGAGATTGGTGGGAATACGATGTTATTACTGATGAATGGTCTCAAAAGTCAGATTTTATTGGTCTTAACCGACACCATCCATATTATTTTGGTATTGATGATTATGCGTATGTTGGATTTGGTCATGGTAGTAATTTTGGACCAGGTAGTAACCCAAGCTCTAGTTCATATATATATAATGATTTTTATCGTTATGACCCTAATACTGACTCATGGTTAGAACTCCAAAATTTCCCTTCTGAAGCAAGAGTAGCTGGAACACAATTTTCTTTTAATGGAAAAGGATATATTCTCAGTGGAGATGGAGATGATCATGGTCCTTTAGACACAGGAGAATTTTGGGAATATTCACCAGATATAGATACTTGGACTCAATTATCTTCTCATCCAGGTGATGCGATATGGGCTCCTGGTAGTTTTGTTATTGGGTGTGATGTATACTTTCTATTAGGTCAAAATACTATTACATCTAATTATCCTTCAACTTTATATAATTATAAATTAAGTCAAAGTTGTGGGTGTACTGATCCAAATGCTGTTAATTATGATCCAAATGCTATAAGTGATGATGGTAGTTGTTGTTATGTATCAGGTTGTACTGATCCATATTCAGTTAATTATGATAGTTTAGCTTGTTTTGATGATGGGAGTTGCATTGCTGCAGTTTTAGGTTGTCAAAATCCAACTGCCAGTAATTTTAATCCTGCGGCAAATGTTTCTATTTTTAAAGGTGGTCTATTAGATAATACTACTGGCGATGGTTCTTATTTTCTCAATAATCAGTATTTAATCTTTAATAGTTCAGAAGAATGTATTATTAAATCTGCGGAGGTTTACGCTCAAAGCAATAACATTATTACATTTGAAATTCGTGATAATAATGGAGTTGTGATTGATGATACAACTCTCACTATATCAGCAGGTAAACAAAAAATTAATTTAAA
>Ga0160423_10000175_pt1 | contig 47781 bp, 40 predicted proteins | sample CRUFie14St8metaG_FD_108191 | JGI IMG/M metagenome (GOLD analysis project Ga0160423, IMG submission 108191) | Marine microbial communities from the Costa Rica Dome - CRUD Field 142mm St8 metaG | ecosystem: Environmental > Aquatic > Marine > Oceanic > Photic zone | place: Costa Rica: the Eastern...
AACACAATTTGTGCACCACCCAATTGCGCCGATAAATTACTTAAATGGGTTATTGGAGTTGGTCGCCCCGAAAAACTGCGACAAGCGGCCTTAAACTCATTCACAAATTGCGGATCGGCAATCTACTCCCTTGTTGGTCGCCTGACCAGCAAGCAAATGCCCTACTGTTTAATCCATATAATGAGTAATAAAATCAAAGCCACCTTTTATACCTAAATAAAAACTAGCTGACGAATAGGTGTAGTCTTCGGGCTTTTCAACCAACTGCCAATGCTCTTGTAGTGGATTATTATGAATGTACGCTAGTTTTTGCTCACAAATAGTTGTATTAAACAATTCAATGTGCAATGAGTTACGCTGCCATATTTGATATTTTCTATCTCCCATATTCACTTCAAAACCTTTTAATACTCTTACAGATTTTTTGCTTAGTTTGTTTATTATCCGTTTCGATATAAATTTATGTATATCTCTAAGAGTTTCCCAAGGCTTTTTAGGTGGGTGAAATGAAATTATAACATGGTAATGGTTGGGCATTATCACAAATGCATACAACTTTATATTTCGCTTTTCAATTTGATGCTTCCATTCCTGGAGTATTATACTTTTATTTTCGTCAGTTAACAAATGTTGCCAGTTGTAAATTGTAGCTGTTAAAAAGTATTGAACACCCCATTCCATGTTAATTGCAAAAATAGTTCTTATTTACACTTTTATCGTTTTCAAAAAAATGATTACCAGAGAATTACAATTCAACTTAGCATTCTCATTGAAAGATATCTTTATCACTTGGTCAAGTACTATTCCTGTTGGTCAGGCGACCAACAGAGGATGACAGTTTGGGTGTTAATCAAAAACAACATCTCTAAATTGAAATTTTTCTTCAGAAAGATCATCTCCCTTAATACGAAATTCTAAAAGTGAAAACTTATTTGCTCTTGAAGAAATATCTTTAAATCTAATTGAACCAGAGGTCAAGATACCATCAACAAGTTGAACTTTATATAAATCAGCCCCATAACCTACATTCTTATTAGCCAATTTCATTGATGGTCTCGAGTACTCATAACCAAATTCATCAAACGCTCTAGTTTCAGTGTAAATAGTAAACCTTCTATCTCTGTAATTACTTGTTACAGTATATCCGCATTCAACATCTTTACCTATTCTTGCACAACCCGCCAATGAAAATATCCATTCGTCAATTTCTTTAGTTTCAATTACTGTCGTTCTAGTCTTAAAGTCTAGTTTATCAATAATTGTAGCTATAGCTTCAATCCTTTTTTGTGGATTATGTATTTCAAACTTCGCCATATAGGTACTTGCCTTTTTAAGAATTTCACCATTAAAACTTTCAACAGAAACAGAAATTTTAAATTGTCCACTATTTGTATCATCATAAACTTCACCAAACACAACAGATTCTGCTTGTAAAGCTTTTAATCTTTCAACATATTCTTTTGGCAATGATTGAAGGCCTTGAATTGCAATTTCGCTTGATTTTTGTTCAAATAGTCTAGAATAGTTTCTTCTTTGCAAAATCTTACAACAGCCAGATGTTTGCATAGCCTCTTCAAACTCATCAGTAATACTAATAGTAAGCTCTGATGTTTGGCCATTTCTATCTGCAAATTCCCACACATAGCTTATATTTTCCTGAGCATTAAGTAAATTAATTTGAAAAGTCGATAAAGTAATTAGTAAGAATAAATATTGTTTCATTTTTTAATTTTTTTGGCAATCAGTTAAATTCATTGTATATGTCAGTGCATTTTTTAAATCAAGTGATTTTTCACATTCAAATTGACTTGTTTTAAATAGTACATTTTGTTGCCCTTCTTTACTCGGCACAAGAAACTTTACACTAATCGATAAAAATTCTAATAGTGTTGGGGGAACACCGTCAACTTCAATTCTTGCCCCACTTAATCTTGAAGGCACAATAAAAACAACTGTATCCATTGACACTTTTTGGGTTGGCTTATGTGCCAAACCCTCAGACTTAACTTCTTTAGGCTTTGATGGACCATCCAAATCATTGTTTTTTAAAAAAAAATCAAAAACTGAAACTATAGCTAGCAACAACAATATAATCGCCGTATAAAACTTTAATTTATCCGTTTTATGTTCTAAACCCTTACCCATTAAAAACAAATTTACATATTTTATTTAAAATAAATAACAATGTGGGGTGCATTAATTTAACACCAAAATGTAGTGCAGATAAAAATGAGAAACAGTACGTTTGAAGGGATACAACTAAGCATACAAACCACTCAACGCCCCTTCCAAATCCGCAAACTCAAAAGCCGTCTCCATTATCTTTTCGGTACTTACCTTATTGCTATTCAACATAATATCCGCCATTTCGCACTCCCTGTTGGGCACTGAGTTTATCGAAATGTCAATATCACAAAAAATCAACAATTCCAATTGTCATATTCAACCCTTGCTGGTCGCCTGACCAGCAAGCAAAAACCAACAAAAAATCAGCCCATTACTTGTACAAATCACCCAACGCCCCTTCCAACTCCGCATACTCAAACTCAAAACCTGTTTTCAATACTTTTTCGGCACTCACCTTATTGCTATTCAATACAATATCCGCCATTTCGCCCATTAAAAGCCTTGCAGCAAATGTTGGCAAAGGCGCAGGTATAAAAGGTCGGCCTAAAGCCTTATTTAACTGCCTTGCAAAGGCTTTATTAGTCACCGTTTCAGGTGCTACGACATTATAAACACCGCTTATAGCATCATTTTTAATGGCGTGCATAAACATTTGGCACAAATCATCAATATGTATCCACGAATAATACTGCTGCCCATTGCCAAAATAGCTGCCTAAGCCCATTTTTGCGGGCAATTCCATCTTCTTCATCGCACCTTCGCCCTTATTAAGCACCAACCCCAAGCGTAAAACAGCCCTACGGCAGCCCATTTCCTCAAAAGTAAGACTGGCACCCTCCCAAGCTTGGCACAAATCAGCCAAAAAACCAGTCCCTTTTGGGCTTTTTTCCGTACAAGTATCTGTTCCACTATCCCCATAAAATCCAATTGCCGATGCCCCGACAAAGGTTTTAATTGGTGCGTTCACTTTCTTAACCGCCTCAAACAACAATGCCGTCGATTTTACTCTACTATCCCATAATTGTTGTTTGTATTGCTTAGTCCACCGCCTTCCACCCACATTAGCACCTGCCAAATGCACTATGCAATCAACGCCATCAAAAGCTTTTTCGTCAATAGTTCCATTATCAACATCCCATAAAAAGCATTCAACATTATTGGCATTGTTTTGTCTTCTGCTCAGCCAAACCACTTCATTACTGTCATTTTTCAGGCATTTAGTCAACCTTTTTCCTACCATTCCAGTACCTCCAGTTATCAATATCTTAGCCATTTAACAGTGCTTTTGCTTAATAAATCATAATTTTATTGAAAAGTTTAAAAAAAGATTCACCAATTCAATATTTAAAAAAATGAAACAATTAACATTCCTTATTGCCTTCACGGCATTTTTATTTGCTGGTTGCTCAAGTGGCGGTAGCAGCGAAGGTGGTTCAGCATCAAATGCTGGCACTAGCAAAACCACTTTTGAAGACAAACTCGTCATCCACAATTTATCGGATGTTGAGGGCTTACACCCTTCAAACGTATCTGATGCTACAGCTACCGAAATGAAACGTTATATGTTTCAAAAATTGCTTTGCATCGATTTTCAATCGCTTGAGCTTACCCCATGGTTAGCTAAAGAGCTACCAACGCTTGAAATTACCGATTTAGGAGGCGGCAAACAAGGAATGAATATTACCTACGAATTACGCCCCGAAGCTAAGTGGGATAACGGCAAACCAATTACCCCAGCCGATGTTGAGTTTAGTTTTAAAGCCGTTAAAAACCCAAAAACTGAAGCACACACTTTACGTCCTTATTTAGATTATATTGTTGATTTTAAAACTTACCCTGACAATCCTCAAAAGTTTACTTTAGTGTGCAACAAAACTTATATGTTATGGGATCACGTTACGGGTAATGATGTTTGGATTATACCAAAATACATTTATGATGCAGATGGTTTAATGGACGATATTTCGTTTAAAGACATTGCTGAAAATAACACCGCTAAATTAGAAAGCGAAGCCAATTTAAATTTTGCAAAAAGCTATAATGATATTAAGCACCACCGCGAAAAAGGCTTTATTGTAGGTTCTGGTCCATATGAATTTGTAGAGTGGGTAACCAACCAACGTACTACTTTAAAAAGAAAAGCTAACTGGTGGGGCAATGGCTTAATTGGCACTAATATGATGTTTCAAAATGGGCCAAGTAAAATTGTTTACGAAACCATTAACGACATGACTACCGCCTTAACAGCACTTAAAGGTGGCAATTTAGATGTAATGACATCATTACAACCAAAACAATGGGTAGCCGATGTTCGCGAATCGGAAAAAATTAAAGCCAGCTACAAAAAATCCGAACCCCCTTTCCCATACTATTCTTACTTAGGTTTAAACACCCGTTCACCAATATTATCAGGTAAAAAAACACGCCAAGCATTAGCCCACTGTGTTGATGCCGATAAAATCAAAAAAACCTTTTTGTACGATTTACCAACACGTGTTGTAGGCCCTATTTCACCATCATATAAAAAAGACTATGCAAGCGAACTTGAATTATACAAACTTGATATTGCAAAAGCCAAACAATTATTAAAAGAAGATGGTTGGGAAGATACCGATGGTAACGGCGTTGTTGACAAAATAATTGACGGCAAAAAAACAGATTTCAAACTAAACTTCTCTTACAATCAAGGCAATGATACCCGTAAAAAAGTAGGTATTTTAATGAAAGAAACCGCACGCCAAGCAGGTATTGATTTATCGGTTGTAAGTATGGAATGGTCGGTGTTTTTAGAGCGTTTAAAAAAACATGAAATTGACATGTGGTACGGTGCATGGGTATTTGATACCCGCCCTAGCGACCCTAAACAAATATGGCATACCGAGTCTTACAACGGAGGCTCAAACTACACTGGTTTTGGTAATGCCCAAACTGATGATTTAATTGAAGCAATCCGTAGTGAAATGGACCCTGACAAACGCGCCGAATTGTATCACCAATGGCAAGCAATTTTACATGACGAAGTGCCATACATTTTCCTTTATACTGATACGCGCCGCAACCTTATACACAAACGTTTTAGCAATATAAACGAAGGTGCACGCGACCCAGGTTATTGGGGTGGTGGCTTTCAGTTAGCACCAGGTTTTTCGCATTCGGCTAATTAACTAAATTTACTTTTATAAAACCTTAAAGGCAAGCCATATGGCTTGCCTTTTTTTGTTAACTTGCCTAGGGTTTTATAGCTTTTGCCGTGTATTGATAATCATTAAAATTTGCCATGGTTTATTGAACAGTAAACTACTTTTTAACTTGATTTTTGTAGGGTTTTGTTTGTTTGCCATGTTGCAACCTTTGGGTGTGCGACCAAACCTTAGGCATGCTATACTGAAATACTACTTTTGATGGGGTTTTACTTAGTCAGCTGTTTTTTTAACCCCTTTTAAACTCAATAAAAACCACCCCCGCAACTGCGTTGTCATTTATACAACCACCCCGAGCCTACGGCTCACCCCTCGAATGCGAGCCCAGTCGAATGCGAGCCCAGCTTGCGCAGCCCGGTCAGATTCCTGCTTTTTGATAAGTTAGTTTTTTATTGTTCTTTGTCGCAACAAAGAACCAAAGTGCTTGACGATTCAAGGTGATTCGTTTACGAAACGACCACTGACAAGCTTTATGCTTCGCGCTTTGTTGCCTTGCAACGCGACTACGCATAGCTTGCAGCTATCACTGCGAATCGTCGTTTTACTTGAATCACTAATTATCTGTGTAACCCTAAAAACCACCGAACCGTCGGACCGCCCTCCTTAAAAAGGAGGGGGATTATTCAGTTTTTTGCACTAAAAACCACACAATAATTGTTTCCCAAACCCATCAACAAAGTTGACACTTATACAACCATCCCGAGCCTACGGCTCACCCCTCCTTTATAAGGAGGGGAATTAGTTTATGATAAAGTGTGGGATTGTTAAAAAACACCATAAAATAACCACCCCTAGCCCCTCCTTTGTAAGGAGGGGAATTTTTTTGTAAAAAAGGAAAGAAATTGGTGTTGACAAATCCCCCTGAAAATCGATGGATTTTCTACTCCTACTTAGAATTACTGAATCATATTATAAGAGGTAGATATAGGTTTGCCGCAGCCTTTTTTTGTGTTGTTTCGTGTTTTTATAACATTTGTTAGTGCTTGAGATTCCAGACAAGGCGTTGAGCCTTTCTGGAATGACGTTTATTGTTTTGCTAGGTTTTAGTGCAGTTTAACCAAATATGAAAATGGGTGATATTTATTTTTATAGATGGTGGTTTGTAAATGGATGTTTGCTAATTTTATTGAAGCATGAAAATCGAAACCAAATCTCCTAAGCAGGCTTTAAACAAAACTTACCGAAAACAGGCGGTTAGCGAAAATGACCTTTTAAGCTTTAAACAAAATTTACAATCTTATATTGCTAATATAAAATCTGCTGAAAAGCTAAAACAAACCGAGGGCGGCATGGGCGATAGCATGCTTGGTTTTTTAAAGGGCAATTTGCCCAATTATCACATTTCTAAAAAAAGCATTAAAGGACAGCACGAAATTGATTTGGCCATTTGGAATGGCAACAAGGCTAGTGGCGAAATTGGGGTAATAATTGAACAGAAAAGACCGGGCGAAAGGGACATGATTAGTGCCGATAATGCGAACACCAAAGCCATGCACGAAGCGGTTACCTACTTTTTGCACGAGCGTTTGCATAAAGAACAGCCCAACCCGAATGTACGACAGGTGATTATCACGGATTTTTACCAGTGGTTTATTTTTGACGCATCGGATTTTTTTAAGGCCTTTAATAATGGTGGATTAATTAAAAATTTTAAAAACTGGCGCGAGGGTAAAACAAGCGATACCAGCACTAATGGCATTTATAACATCATTAAAAATTATATTGATAGCAATGAGTTGAACCTAAGTGCTACTTATGTAAACTTGCTTGATTACGACAAGGATAGCAAAAAAAGCGAGGATGATTTTATACGGCTTTATAAGTTGTTTAGCGACATTAATTTATTAAAAAAGCCTTTTGATAATGATGCTAACAGCCTTAACAAAAAGTTTTATGATGAGTTGCTTTACTTAATTGGTTTAGAGGAGGTTAAGGTTAAAAATAAAAAGTTAATACAACGCCTATCGGCGGAAAAAAGGCAAAATGGTAGTTTACTTGAAAATGCAATTAGAAAAATACAGGCCAAAAATAAGTTGGCTAGGGTTGATAATTTAAGCCAGTATGGTAATACGCAAGAAGATCAGTTATTTAATGTTGGCTTGGAGTTGTGTATTAGCTGGATTAACCGAATATTGTTTTTGAAGTTGTTGGAGGGGCAATTATTGCGTTATCACCAAGGGCATACGCAATATGCCTTTTTGCATCCTACGAAAATTAAGGAATTTGATGATTTAGATACTTTGTTTTTTGAGGTTTTGGCGCATCATCCGCATAACAGGAATGATTTGGTTAGGGAGCGTTATCAGCACATCCCCTATTTAAATAGCAGTTTGTTTGAAGAAAGCGAATTAGAGCAGCAAACCATTAGCATTGCCAATTTAAATGATAACATTACTTTGCCTTTAATTGGCAAAAACAGCGTTTTGCGCAAAAGCCAGCCGCCTACTGATGCCTTGAATTATTTGCTTCGGTTTTTAAATGCTTATGATTTTGGCTTGGAGGGTAAGGAGAATAAACTGGCGGGGCAAAATCGCCCTTTGATTAATGCGAGTGTGCTGGGCTTGATTTTTGAGAAAATTAATGGTTATAAGGAGGGTAGTTTTTATACGCCTAGCTTTATTACCATGTATATGTGCCGCCAAACCATTAGGCGGGCGGTTTGCGATAAATTAGGGGCTTTGTACGGGCAAGCGTTTGAGGAGTTTGCGGAGCTGCGCCGTTATATGGATAGAAATGTGCGTAAAACCGATGAATTGGAGCGGGCGGAAAAGGTGATTGATAGCCTTACGATTTGCGACCCTGCGGTGGGGAGTGGTCATTTTTTGGTGTCGGCGTTAAATGAGTTGATTGCCACTAAGGCGGAGTTGGGTTTGCTGTTAGATGAGGATAAGCAGCCTTTGCGCATTGAGGTGAGCGTGCAAAATGATGAGTTAATTGTAGAGGATAGGCATGGCGATTTTTTTGAGTATTTGCCCACTATTGGCGAGGTGCCTGCCGCTATGCACAACATACAAAAAACCTTGTTTAGGCAAAAGCAACGCTTAATTGAAAACTGCTTGTTTGGGGTGGATATTAACCCGAACAGCGTTAAAATTTGCCGCCTGCGTTTGTGGATTGAGTTGCTAAAGCATACTTATTATATGGATGCTGACGACGATGGCACACGGGCGGAGGATGCTTTTATGTATTTAAAAACCTTGCCCAATATTGATATTAATATTAAGTGCGGCAATAGTTTAATTAGCCGTTTTGGCTTGGATAGCGATTTAAGCGAGGCTTTAAAAGATACGAAATACAGCATTGAGGCTTACCAAAGCATGATTAGTACTTATCATGGTGTTAAGGATGCGCAAAGCAAAAAGGCTATTGAACGGGCTTTGCTTGAGATTAAGGAGACTTTTAAGGGTGAAATTGATAAGCGCGACCCGAGGCTTGCCAAAATAAAAACTAGGCAAGCCAAACTTTTTAAGTTGGGCGGATTAAAGCATGGCGGTGGTTTGTTTGATGCGATGGAGGGCGTTAGCAAGGGTGAAAAACAGAAACGGAAAAACCTAATTAAAAAGCTGGGGCAAGAGATTGGTGATTTAGAGGCGAGCATTGAAGCGGATAAAAATGCGGTGATTTACAATAATGCTTTTGAGTGGCGATATGAGTTTCCTAAAGTGTTGGATGCCGATGGTAGTTTTGTGGGTTTTGATGTGGTGATTGGAAATCCGCCGTATATTAAAGAATATGAAGGGAAAGCGATTTTTAATGGATTAAGAAACTGGGATACTTATCAAGGCAAATGCGATATATGGTATATTTTTACTTCATTGGGCATTAACCTATGCAGAGAAAAAGGTTTTATAAGTTTCATCGCACAAAATAATTGGACGACAAGCTTTGGAGCAAGAAATTTAAGAAACAAGGTAATTAGTTCTTGCAGTATAATTGAGTTATTTGACTTCAAGTCTAACATGGTTTTTGATGAAGCTTCGATACAAACCATGTTAATGTTCTTTAAAAAGGATGCCTCATCTAACTTCAATATTTTAATTAGAAATGTCAATAATCGAATTAGCCTAAAGTCAATATCATTGTTAGATTCTTTATTAATTGAAACCTTTAATTGCAATGTTGAGAATAAACAAAATTTATTAAATCAAAATTTAATTTTCAATGTAGCATCAATACAAAACGTTATTGATAAAATAAATAATGCCAAAAGTTTTGAATTAGATGGTAAAAGCGAAATTGCGCAAGGAATTGTTTGTCCACAGGAAAAAGTTAACAAGAAGTCACTAGAAACACTTGGCTCTAATCACACATTAAATGAAGGTGTTTTTATACTAACAAATAATGAATTAAATAACATTGGATTAAGTAAAGCTGAACTTAAAATTGTAAAGCCACTTTATACTTCAAAAGAACTGGCAAAATATTCAAAAATAGATTCAAATAAAGAATGGGTTATTTATACTGACCTTGAAACATCTAAACAAATAGATAACTATCCAACAATTAAAACACATTTGACAAAGTATGAATCCATAATGACTTCTGATAACAAACCATTTGGGTTACATCGGGCAAGAAATGAAGTTTTCTTTACCAACGAAAAAATACTATCACTAAGAAAATGCAGCGAACCTACTTTTACTTACGTTGATGAGGATTCATATGTAACTCAATCCTATTATTCAATTAAAACTTCAAGAATCCCTTTAAAATATTTAACTGGGATTTTCAACTCAAAAACTTCAAAATTCTGGTTTCAAAACTTTGGAAAAATGCAAGGTCAAATTTTTCAAATAGATAAATCCCCACTGTTGAACTTCCCTATAGCCAAAGGCACTGCTAGTCAACAAGAGTTGATTGAGGGTTTGGTGAATCAGATATTGAATTTAAAAAAGGTGAATCCGCAGGCGGATACGCAGGCATTAGAAAATAAAATTGATTTGCAGGTATATAAATTATACGGTTTAACGCATGAGGAGGTGTTGATTGTGGATCCTGATTTTGGGATGAGTGAGGGGGAATATTTGGACCACCCCGTATAATTACCACCCCGTCACTTCGTGACACCCCTCCTTAGAAAGGAGGGGGATTGTTTTTATGATTAGTCCTATAAACCCACCCGGTCAACTACGTTGACACCCCTCCTACAATAGGAGGGGAATAATGGAACTGCCTTAAAAAGGAGGGGGAATAGATTTTAATTACCTGCCCATTGAAACAAACCACCGAATCGTCCTAAAACAACCACCCCCTAGCCCCCTCGGATGCGAGCCCAGCTTGCGCAGCCCGGTCCTAGTCTTGATCATGTTAGTTTACCACCCCGTCTTGACAATTTCATTGTCTTCGACACCCCTCCTACAATAGGAGGGGAATTATTGAAAAAGATCTCGGATAAATCTTAAAAGATTTTCCGAGATGACAATTTGGAAGAGTGGGTAGTGGATAGGCAGGTTTAATATAACCACCGATACGTCGGACCGCACTAGCCCCTCGGAACGCCGAACCGCCTTAGTAAGGAGGGGGATAAGTTTAATAGTTTTTAAGTATAATTGCTTGTTAAATCGTTTTGTTATGGATTTAATTGTGTTTATTGACTATGCGGGTACTTTGGTTTTTGCCATTAGTGGCATTTTGGCTGGGGTAAAGCAAAAGTTCGATTTGTTTGGTGTTTTTATATTGGGTTTTGTAACGGCGGTTGGCGGTGGTACGCTTCGTGATTTATTAATTGGCAGTACTCCTGTTAGTTGGATGCAAAATGAAATTTACATTTATTTGATAATGAGTGCTGTGCCTTTGTGTTATCTATTTAAGGATACTATTGTGCGCATGAAAAAGGGCATTTTTCTGTTTGATACTATCGGTATTGGCTTATTTACCGTTTTGGGTTTGCAGAAAACATTGGCATTGGGGCTTTCGCCTTTAATTGCTATTATGATGGGGGTGGTTTCGGCGGTTTTTGGTGGCGTAATTCGTGATATTTTGTCGAACCAAACACCGCTTATTTTTCGTAAAGAAATTTATGCTTTTGCTTGTTTGGCGGGTGCTTTAGTGTTTTTAATTGCCAATGCCTTAATCCCAGAAGCATTTGCAATGGGGCTAGCCATTGTAACGGTAATTGTAATTCGTATAACGGCAATAAAACAAAACTGGGAGCTTCCTTTTAATCCATAAATGCCATTTTAAAGCCTTTTGGGGGTGTAAATGTTTGTAAATCAATGTTTTTCGGCGTGATTTTTGCTTTTTTTAAACTGATTTTCTAGGTAAACAAAACCGTAGGCGTTATTGTGCAAAAATTAAATATTTAAAGGCTAAATGAGGTATTGAAAACTTTTTGTCAATAATAGCTTAATTTTTTTGTGTAGATAGGTGTCTTTACTTTCATTTTTCACTCTAAAGTTTGGATATTTGCACCATATTCCTTAAAGTATTGTTTCCACAAAAATTTTAATTATCAACTGAATGGGCCTGTTCGACTTTTTAACGCATGAAATAGCTATTGATTTAGGTACTGCTAATACCCTAATTATCTATAAAGGACAGGTGGTTGTTGATGAACCCTCAATTGTTGCACGCGAGCGTAGTTCGGGTAAAGTAATTGCCGTAGGAAAACGTGCCATGCAAATGCACGAAAAAACGCATAAGGATATTGAAACCATCCGCCCATTAAAAGATGGTGTTATTGCAGATTTTGAAGCAGCTGAAGAAATGTTGCGCCAAATGATTAAAATGCTTTACACTAAAAAGCGATGGTTTACGCCTCAATATAAAATGATTATCTGCATACCATCGGGTATTACTGAGGTTGAAAAAGAAGCTGTATTCAAATCCGCCGAAAAATCAGGCTCTCGCGAATCTTACTTAATTCATGAGCCAATGGCAGCCGCTTTGGGTATTGGTATTGATGTATCGGAGCCAGAAGGTAACATGATTATTGATATTGGAGGGGGGACAACCGAAATTGCCGTTATGGCATTAATGGGTATTGTTTGCGATGAATCAATACGAGTTGCGGGCGATGAGTTTACATTAGATATTGTTGATTTTATGCGCCGTCAGCATAATATGTTAATTGGTGAGCGTACGGCTGAAAAAATAAAAATAAACATCGGCTCGGCTTTAGCAGAGTTACCCGAAGAAATAGCGCCAGCTCCTTATGCCGTTAATGGTCGCGATTTAATGACGGGTGTTCCTCGACAGATAGAAATTACTTATCAAGAAATTGCTAAGTGTTTAGATAAGTCAATCTCAAAAATTGAAGAAGCCGTTTTAAGAGCATTAGAGGCAACGCCACCAGAATTAGCAGCCGATATTTATAAGCGAGGGATTTACTTAACAGGCGGTGGTGCCTTGTTGCGCGGCTTAGATACGCGTATTTCCAGTAAAACCAAGTTGGATGTCCATGTAGCGGAAGACCCGTTAAAAGCAGTAGTTCGTGGTACGGGTAGGGCGTTAAAAGGCACTGAAAACTATCCTTTTTTAATGACCAAAAGATAGGATAAGGTGAATGCAGGCTTTTCTAAAATTTATTGAACGGTATCATCCTCACCTGCTGTTTTTATTATTACAGCTTATCTGTTTCGTTTTAATCGTTAATCATCATCATTACCAAAGGGTAACCTATTTGCATGCTGCAAATGCTGTTTTTTCAACGGTTGACAAACAAACAAATGGCGTGGTTTCTTATTTTAAACTAAAGGGCGTTAACGAGCAGCTTTCACTTAGCAACAACGATTTACTGAATAAACTTTACCAAAAACAAATTGAAGTCGTTCAATACCCAGATACTATTCGCGATACCATTTTACAAGTCAATTATCAATTTACGCCTGCCAAGGTGGTTAACAAAACCACTAATCGGCAACATAATTATTTAACAATAAATGCAGGTAGTGCTCAAGGTATAAGCAAGGAAATGGGTGTAATTAGCGAAAAAGGAGTTGTAGGCATTGTTAAAAACGTATCGGAAAATTTTGCAACGGTAATGACGCTTTTACACAAAGAAAGCAGGGTTAGTGGTCTGCTTGAAAAACATAAAAATTTTGGCTCGGTAAAATGGGATGGGTTAAATGCCCAGTTAGCTCAATTGGAAGATATTCCTAATTATGTTGATGTTTATAGCGGCGAGCAAGTGGTTACAAGTGGTTACTCCTCTTTATTTCCGCCAAATATTTCAATTGGCAAGGTTAAGGAGGCTAATAGTATAAAGGGACAAAATTTTAAGGAAATTACCATTGATTTAGCCACCGATTTTGGGAGGCTGGAGTATGTATATGTTGTTAATTATTTACAAAAACAAGAGCAACAACAATTAGAAGCCGAATTGCAGAATGAGTAATATTTGGGTTAAAAATATCGTACGGTTTTTACTGGTAATGGCGTTTCAACTTTTTGTGTTAAACGAGGTTGAGCTACACGGTTTTATTAATCCCTATTTATTTATTGTTATTATTTTGTTGTTGCCATTAAATATTAGCCGAGCAGGCTTAATATTAGCAAGCTTTGTAGTGGGTTTAACTATTGATGCTTATAGCAATATGTTGGGTATGCACGCTGCCGCTTGTACTTTTTTGGGTTTTGTTCGCCCTTACATTTTGCGTTTTACCCAACCCCGTAATGGCTACGAGGATATTGTTGAACCCAACGACAGCCAATTGAATTTAAGCTGGTTTTTGTTATACGCAGCGGTTGGTATAAGCTTGCACCACATTGTTTACTTTTTTATTGAGGCGGGCAATTTTAACATGCCGCTTTTAACCTTAACCCGAATTGGGGCAAATATTATAATCAGCTTAATGCTCGTTACTATATATCGTATGCTTTTTGTTGTTAAAAAATCGTAGTTGCAAAGCCTTAGTGTCAATATAAATCAAGGGCAACAAATCTATTTTGCGTCGGATTTGCATTTGGGCGCACCCAATGCAAGCCAAAGTTTACAACGCGAAAAACACTTTGTTAAATGGCTTAATGAAATAGAAAAAGATGCCGCTGCCTTATTTTTGGTAGGCGATGTTTTTGATTATTGGTTTGAATACAAGCATTTTGTGCCAAGCGGTTATGTGCGCTTATTGGGTAAGTTAGCTAATATGGTTGATGCAGGAATACAATTATTTGTGTTTACTGGCAACCATGATTTATGGATGAAAAATTACTTTGAAAAAGAAATTGGAGCAAAAGTGTTTTTTAATCCTATTGAGTTGAATTGCGGCGAGGTAAAAATGTTAGTTGGGCATGGCGATGGTTTGGGGCCAGGCGATTATGGATATAAGTGGATGAAAAAAGTATTTACTAATCCTATTTGTATATGGCTGTACCAGCAATTACACCCCGATTTCTCCTATAAAATTGCGACCTTTTTTTCGAGGCGTAGCCGCGAAAAACAACTAAAAAATGGCGCGGATGATTTTAATGGAATTGAAAACGAATGGCTATATCAATACGCACAAAAAAAGCTAAAAACCAATTTTTACAACTACTTTATATTTGGGCATCGGCATTTGCCGTTAAACGAAGCAGTAACTTCGCAATCAAATTATATTAATTTAGGAGACTGGATAAACCATTATAGTTATGCCAAATTCAATGGGCAAACGCTTAAAATCGCTTACTTTAAGCCTTAGCATATTTACATTAATAGCCATTTTTTTAGCCTTTGCTGCGCCAAGTTCGCAATACGAGTTGGTGCAAAACATTAACCTAAAAGCTAAGTTTTTAACTACTGATGTGTTAAATAACGCCTATATTATAACCAATACCGATCAGGTTGAACGCTATGACACCGCTGGTAATTTAACGGGGCGTTATGGCGAAAGCCGTTATGGCAAATTAAGCTCGGTTGATGCAAGCAGTGCATTTAATGTGTTGCTTTTTTATAAAGATTACTCGACCATTGTTATGGTTGATAACCGCATGAATGTGCGTAATTTTTTCAAATTATCATCAATGGGTATTAACAATGTATCGGCCGCTTGCTTATCGGAAGATAATTATATTTGGTTTTTTGACCAAGACGCTTCAAAACTCAAAAAAATAACCAATAGCTACGATATTGTTCATGAAAGCATTGATTTAAGCCAAATGCTAGGCATGGAAGTTAAGCCTAATTTTATGATTGAGCGCGACGGTATTATTTACTTAAACGACCCTGAAATTGGTGTGCTTTTATTTGATAGGTATGGTACTTATTACAACTCATTTGTTAACCCTGGGTTAAGTGGTTTTCAAGTTATAAATGGGCGTTTGGTTTACCCAAAAGATGATGAATTGCATGTTTATCACTATGCGCGAAAAGAGTTAAACAAGGTAAAACTACCCGTTACTTCGGCCTCAAAAGGCATACAATTACAAGGCAACCGCCTGTATGTTTTAACGGCTAACGAGCTTAAAATTTACGAGAAAAAATAAGTTAATTGTCAGCCAAAACCTACAAGACTATTGGGCTAATGTCGGGCAGCTCGCTTGATGGTTTGGATGTAGCCTATTGCGTTTTTACTGTTGACAATAACAACAAGTGGCAATTTACAATTAAACAGGCGGAGTGCATAGCATTTGATAAAAGCTGGTTACAAAAACTTAAAACTGCCCCACAAATAAGTGGTTTTGAACTAAGCCAGTTAAACGCCGATTTTGGTAAGCTACTTGGGGAAATGTGTAATAATTTAATTAAAAAACACGGCTTACAAGTTGACTTAATCGCTTCGCATGGGCATACTGTTTTTCATGAGCCAGCTAAAGGTTTTAGCACCCAAATTGGTTGCGGTGCAAGCTTGCATGCACAAACCCATAAAACCGTTGTTTCGGATTTTAGAAGCTTAGATGTGGCTTTGGGTGGGCAAGGCGCGCCAATTGTTGCTATAACGGATAAACTGTTGTTTGCCGATTATAAATATTGCCTAAACTTGGGTGGTATTGTCAATATCAGCATTAAAAATGATAATAACATTACAGCTTATGATATTTGTGCCTGCAATCAGGCATTAAATTTTTTAGCGAACCAAAAAGGTTTGTCCTATGATGAAGGTGGGCAATTAGCAGCTAAAGGGCAATTAATCCACGCATTGTTTAATGCTTTAAATAAAGATGTTTTTTATGAACAAAAGCCACCAAAATCGTTATCAAATCAATGGGTACAGCAAGTGGTTGTTAATCTTGTAAAAAATCATAATGGCTCAATTGAAGATAAATTAAACACCCTTTGCCATTACATTGCACATCAAATAAGTAAAGTTGTTAATCTACCCAAAAACCAAAAGGAGCAATTATTAGTAACAGGTGGTGGAGCGTTTAATACTTTTTTAATTGACTTGCTTAAAGAAAAATGTAATGCCCAAGTTGTAATACCCTCATCAAAAATTGTTAACTATAAAGAAGCCTTGGCAATGGCTTTTTTAGGTGTTTTGCGTATGCGAAATCAAACCAATGTTTTAGCTAGTGTTACAGGGGCGAAATACGATAATGTTGGAGGGGTGATAAATAAATAATAAAAATATGTTTGATATTGAAGGCTTAATTAAAGACAAAGTAAATGACCTTTGGTTAGAGTTTTCGGATTATGAATTTTGTAAATTTTCACCATTATCAGTTAAGGAGTTGCCGAAAGAGGGGTTGGTTTTTATAGGTATTAACCCATCAAGAATTAAAAAGGTTGAAAAAAAACTTAATCAAAAAAATGACCTAAGTTGCGAGTTTGCCCCTCTCCCTCCCTCCAAAGAAGCAGCTTATTCTTATTTTAAAAAATTTTTTGATGTTGCGGGAAAAACTAATCTAAAATGGGGGCATATTGATTTGCTTTATTTAAGAGAAACTAGACAAGAAAAGGTTAAAGGTTTATTGAAAACCGAGCAAGGTCGGGTATTTATTCACAAACAATGTATGATTACGAAGCTTATTATTGATAAGTTAATCACTAATAATAATTCTACAATTTTTGTTGTAACCAATGCTTTTGCAAGAGATTTACTTGGGGAGTTTACCCTAAAAACACAAGATGTAGGTTTGAACTATAAATTTGTTTGGAAGGAAAAATTTGGAACATACTTTTATAAAAACACCCCATTCTTTTTTAGTAGTATGTTATCTGGTCAAAGGGCATTAGATAATGGCTCTTTCGAAAGGCTTGTTTGGCATATTAACTTTGTTAAGAAAAGGTTATTCACCACTCAATAAATCCGCCTCAAGCATCCTATCTTCAATCCATTGGCGCTTAGTGCTAATGGTATCGTTTAAATATTGTTCAATCATTAAACTGGCAATTGGGGCGGCGTAGCGCGAGCCGTAACCTCCATTTTCAACCACAACTGCAATGGCGATTTTAGGGTCATTTTTTGGGGCAAAAGCCACAAACATTGAGTGGTCGTCGCCATGAGGGTTTTGGGCAGTACCTGTTTTTCCGCAAATATCTATGCCCTCAACAATGGCAATTTTGGCTGTGCCATCTAAAACGGTTTCTTGCATACCATCAATAACAGGTTGAAAATATTTAGGGTTAATATCGGCAAACTGTGTTTGGGTGTAAATTTCCTTTTTTCCTTTATTGCCAACCGATTTAACAAGGTGTGGATAATGATACTTACCACGAGCTGCGATAACGCCCGTAAACATGGCCATTTGCAAGGGGGTTAATGAAAACTCGCCCTGCCCAATACCTAACGAAATAATGGTTGAAGCTGCCCAGCTACCACTACCATAAATTTTATCGTAGTAGGCCCTATTAGGAATTTTGCCTTTTGTGTTGCCTGGTAAATCCATATTAAGGGGCACGCCAATACCAAAGCTTTTTATGTAACTCATCCATTTATCAAAGGCATCGCCCGAGTTTTCGTATTTAGGACTTTCGATGGTTTTGTTAAAAGCCGTCCAAAAATAGGGGTTGCAGCTTTCTTTAATTGCGTCTTTAATATTGTAACAGGGATCGTGCTTATGCGAGCAACGCAAACGCCGCCTTGCTGTTAATTGATAATAACCAGGGCAGAAAAAATCGGTGTTAACATATACTGCTTTTTCCTCTAATCCAATTAAGGCTACAACTGGCTTTAGGGTTGAGCCTGGGGGATAAATAGCATTTAACGGTCGGTTTAAAAGTGGCTTTAAAGTGTCTTTTTGTAGTAAATTGTAGTTTGTTCCTCTTTCTCTTCCGCTAAGTAAGTTTGGGTTATAATAAGGGCTACTAACCATACTTAAAATTTCGCCCGTATTGGGTTCAATAGCCACTACGCTTCCTTTTTTGTTTTGCATTAAGGCTTCGCCATATCGTTGCAAATCAATATCTAAGGTTAAGTATAAATCTTCGCCAACTTGAGCTGCAATGTCGTCTTCTCCATTTTTATATGCGCCTTGCTCGCGGTTTAAAACATCAACAGTTACCAATCGCCTGCCTTTAATACCTCTTAGTTCTTTTTCGTAAAAACGCTCAATTCCTGTTTTACCAATATAATCGCCACCATTATAGTAATTGTCATTTTTAAGATTTTCGTTATTAACTTCTCCTAAAAATCCGATAGCGTGAGGGGCATTATTGTAGGGGTATTTTCTAATGGTTCGAACACTTGGATAAAAGCCTTGAAATAGATATAAGTATTCTTGAATTTGGGCAAACTCTTCGGTTGTAATTTGAGTTAAAAAGGTTGATGATTTATAGCGCGAATACTTTTTTGCCTTTTTCATTTTTGCTACAAAATCGCTTTCGGTTATTTTAAACATTTGGCAAAACCGAGATGTATCAATGTTTTTTACATCGCGCGGTACAACCATTATGTCGTACATGGGTTGGTTTTGTACTACTAACTTTTGGTTTCTATCGTAAATTAAACCTCGTGCAGGGTAGGATATTATTTCGCGGATTACGGCATTATCGGCCAAACCTTGATACCGTTCATCGAGCACTTGCACGTAAAACATACGAGCTAGCAGTAACAACCCAAAGGCAACAAAAATGCCCGCAACTACATACTGCCGTTTCTGATATTTGTCTCCCCTCATTTACTTTTTAATACTAACATCGCAGATGCCAAATTAGCAACTTATATCTAGTTTCAACACAATTCTTACAAACAATTCGTATATTGATTACTTTACATCAATTAACTAACAAAAACGGATTTTATGCACAAACGGATACAATTATTTTCGTTTTTACTCTTACTATGCAGTTTTGCAATTTCGGCACAATCTACAATAACGGGTACTGTTGTTGATGAAACTGGCGAACCGCTTATTGGTGTAACTATTATGCCAAAAGAATCAGCCACTTACGGAACGGTAACGAATATTGACGGTAATTATTCGATAAAAGTAGAAAAGGAGGCAACTGCATTAATTTTTAAATACGTTGGGTTTAAAGATGCTGAACAAGCTATTAATGGGCAAAGCGTAATTGATGTTACTATGCTGGCTGACAATTTTATGTTAGATCAGGTTGTAGTATCGGCAAGTAAACGGAAAGAGAAGATATTGAATGCCCCAGCTTCGGTTAGTATTATTACTTCGGAGCGTATTACCAACCAAACCTCGTTAACGGCGGTTGATAACCTTAAAAAAACCCCAGGGGTTGATGTGATGACAACGGGCTTAGTAAGTTCAAACGTTAATATTCGTGGGTTTAATGATATTTTTTCGGGCAGTATGCTTACCATGGTTGATAACCGTATTGGGCGTGTACCCTCATTAAGGGTAAACGCTTTTCAGTTAATACCTGGTAATAACTACGATATTGATAAAATGGAGGTGGTGCGTGGCCCAGGTTCTGCACTTTATGGCCCTAATGCTGCTGATGGCGTGCTGCATATTTTAACAAAATCGCCATTAGATATTGATGGAACACAGGAAACCACCTTATCGTTTACGGCTGGCTTGCGCCGTACTTTAGATAGAGACTGGCCAACTGGAAGTAGTGTAAAATCGGGCGAGTGGCAGCCTGTTTTTAAGCCTGCTGTACGTACGGCTATAAAACTTAATGATAAAGTGGGCTTAAAATTATCTGCTAAATATATGCAAGGTACTGATTGGGAAAACTATGACCCACGCGAGCCAACAGTAGGGGATGTGGTTCATTTTGGTAGTGTTAAAAACGGAGGATTATTTGAACGTGATACAACTATTGCTTCTGAAATATTTGACCGCGATTTTAGCATAGAAAATTGGAATATTGATGGGCGGTTAGATGTGCGACCTACTAAAAACACTGAAATTATATTTAATGGTGGTTTATCAAGTGCACGAAATATGGAGTTAACTGGCCTAGGTGGTGCTCAATCTGCTGGGTGGAAATACTGGTACGCCCAAAGCCGCTTTAGATGGAAGGATTTATTTGTACAATATTTCGTAAACTCAAGCAACTCGGGTAATGAAACCTATTTGATACCACAAGTAGGGGAAAGCAATACAAGTAATGAGCACGATTTTCAATTATTAACTGACCGTTCAAAACTACATACCGTACAAATACAACATAGTTCGGAACCAATTGATAATTTGCAATTAATTTATGGAGCCGATGTGTTAATGACTCGCCCTGATACTGAAGGTTCAATTAACGGTCGTTTTGAAGATAGTGACAACATAAACCAATACGGTGTTTATTTACAAGGCGAGTATGACTTTACTGAAAAATGGAAAATTGTTGCGGCATCACGGGTTGATTATCATGATTTAATTGATGAATGGCAGGTTTCGCCACGTGCAGGTTTAGTTTTTAAGCCGCACCCTAAGCATACTTTAAGGGGTACTTATAATAGAGCCTTTAGTTCACCATCATCATTAGCATTATCATTAGACTTAGCTAATGGTATCCATCCGCTTTGGAATGGTGTTACTAATCCTTTTAACCCACAAGGTGTTGAAATGAATATTCGTGGTATTGGCAACCCAGTAGGTTATGATTATAATTTTAGCGAAGAATCTGGTAACTTACTTTACAAAAACTTTTGGGATGGGCAAATGTACGAGCTAGATAACACCGCAAATAATCATATTTATTTTCAAAGTATGATTGATTTGGTTGCAGCTCAATTAAAAGCAGAAGCCCCTGCAAATATTCAACCATTGGTTGATGGCTTAGTGGCTCAACTTTTTGATGGAATGACTGGCGAAGAAGGACAAATTCAAACAGCAGATTTAGCGGGTTTTGATTTTGTTGAATTTTTAGAAACAGGCGATCATGTCGGTTCACTTTGGGGGGAAACAGGTGATTTAAGTGTTATTAAAAACAGACCAAACACAAAAAGCTCAATCACCCAAACCTGGGAATTAGGCTATAAGGGCATTATTACTGATAAGTTGTACCTAAATGCCGATATTTTTTATACTCGGAAAAGCAATTATTCATCGCCATTATTAAATATCAGCCCTTTAGTTGGCTTTAATCCTAATGATTTAACTACAATAATGGATAGTACGCTTAGAAATAACCTAAGTGAGACTATTAATGGCTTAGTAGCTCCACTTTTTGAAGGAAATGAAGCTTACTTAGTTGAAGCAAATGGCGACGCATATGATGAAATAGTTAAAATAATTCAAGATGCGAATGCACAAATAGGGGTTGGTTTAGTAACTCCTAATGCCAATAACGACAAAGTGCAAGACGATATGATTTTAACCTACGTAAACTTAGGTACGGTTGATATTTGGGGTTTTGATATTGGTGGTACTTATGCCCACTCAAAAGACATGCAAGCTGGTTTTGCCTATTCTTATTTAAGCCGCGATAAAATTGATTTAGAAGGCGCATCAGGTGGCTTTTTAGGGGTAAATACACCACAACATAAAGTTTCAGCTTCTTGGGATCACTTTTTCCCTAAAGTAGGAATTGGTTATGGTATTAATGCACGTTGGCAAGATGGTTTTCCTGCCAATTCAGCAGTATATTTTGGCGATGTTGAGCAATTCCATACGGTTGATTTAAGAGTTAACTATGTGCCTAAATGGTCAAAAAACACCAAGTTTACTATTGAAGTTTTAAATGCAACAGGTCAAACATACCGAACATTTCCTGGTACACCCGAAATTGGTACAATGGGATTCTTTAAAATAAACCACACCTTTAAGTGATTATAGGAAAGGGGCTATTTTAGCCCCTTTTTTATTTTAATGAACATCTTACACATATCAACCCCTGCCACTTGGCGGGGTGGCGAACAACAAGTTTATTACTTGCATGAGCAATTACAATTGCATACTAATGTAAGTAGTTACTTACTTTGCTTAAATGGTGGGGCAATTCATCAAAAAGTAGAGGCTCAAAATTGGCCCTCAATTGGTTTACCCAATTTACGCCCTTTTAACTTTTTAGCGGCAAAAAAAATAGAACAGCAAAGCCAACAATTGGGCATTCAGCTAATCCATGCGCACGATGCGCATGCATTCAATCTTTGCATTTTAGCAACTGATTTTTGGGGCATGAAAATCCCCTTCGTTTTTTCTCGTCGCTTGGATTTTCCTTTGAAAAACAATTTTTTTACCTCTTATAAATACAACCATAAGTCACTCAAAAAAATCATTTGCGTATCAAATAAAATAGCAGAAATTATCGCCCCTCGCATCAAGGATGAAAATAAAATATCTGTTGTACATGATGGTATTGATATGAATAGATTTAAGCCTAACTCAAACATATTAACAAATCAATATCCGCAAGCGGCTGGTAAATTTTTAATTGGAAACACCTCTTCATTAGTTGCACATAAGGATTATCCTACCTTTTTAAAAACGGCTAAAAACTTACTGGTTATCCATAAAAACCTTCATTTTTTTATAATTGGCGAAGGCAAGCGTAAAGCCGAATTAGAGCAATTAGCCAATGAATTAGGAATTACTAAAAACCTAACATTTACAGGCTTTAGAACTGATATAACCGAAATTTTGGCTGAATTAGATTTGTTTTTAATGACCTCAAGCGAAGAGGGTTTAGGTACTTCCGTTTTAGATGCAATGGCGACTAAAGTGCCCGTTGTAAGCACCAACGCAGGCGGTTTGCCCGAAAGTGTTATTCATGGTAAAACGGGTTTGGTGGCTAATGTTGGTGATATTGAGCAATTAACCAACTGCGTTTCTAACTTATTAACGGATGAAGGTTTGCGTGCCTTATTGGTTGAAAATGCGCATAAGCACATTGCTGAAAACTTCACAAAGCAGTTAATGGCTAAAAAAACATTGGCAATATACCAGCAAGTGTTAGCCTGAATGGCGAATTTTGCACAAAATTTAAGCGACAATAAATTATGAGCTTCAGAAAGGAAAAAGATAGTATAGGATATATTGATGTACCAGCGGATAAATATTGGGGCGCACAAACCCAACGTTCAACCCAAAACTTTAAAATAGGAGGCATTTCAACTCAAATGCCTATTGAAATTATTCGGGCTTATGCCATCCTAAAAAAAGCAGCAGCAAAAACCAATGCAGCTTTAACTGATTTTCCATCTGAAAAAGCAGACTTAATCGGTCAGGTGTGTGATGAAATTGCAGCAGGAAAATTAGATGATCAATTTCCTTTAGTGGTTTGGCAAACGGGTTCGGGCACACAAAGCAACATGAATGTTAATGAGGTGGTGGCTAATCGTGGTCATGTAATAAAAGGCGGAGCTTTAACCGATGAAAAAAAGTTTCTTCACCCCAATGATGATGTAAACAAATCACAATCAAGCAACGATACTTTCCCAACGGCAATGCACATTGCAGCCTACACCATGTTGATTGAAAACACCATTCCTAAAGTGCAGGCATTGCACGATACATTTAAGGCTAAATCGGAGGCTTTTATGGATGTGGTTAAAATTGGGCGTACCCATTTTATGGATGCTACCCCAGTAACTTTAGGGCAAGAATTTTCGGGTTATGCTTCACAAATTTGCCATGCGCTAAGGGCTATAAAAAACAGTTTAGCCCATTTAAGCGAGTTGGCTTTAGGCGGAACGGCTGTTGGTACGGGTATCAATACTCCAGCAGGGTATGCAGATCATGTGGCTAAAAATATCGCTGATTTATCGGGCTACCCTTTTATTACAGCCGAAAATAAGTTTGAAGCTTTAGCAGCTCACGATGCCATTGTTGAAGCTCACGGAGCCTTAAAAACATTAGCGGTAAGCTTAATGAAAATCGGTAATGACATTCGTATGTTGGCTTCGGGTCCGCGCTGTGGTATTGGAGAAATAATCATCCCATCAAATGAGCCAGGTTCATCAATTATGCCAGGTAAGGTAAACCCTACTCAAGCCGAAGCATTAACGATGGTTTGCGCCCAAGTAATGGGTAATGATGTTGCCATAAATGTTGGCGGTTGTACAGGCCATTTTGAGTTAAATGTTTTTAAGCCAATGATGATTCATAACTTTTTACAAAGTGCTCGTTTATTAGGCGATGCCGCTGAATCATTCAACAATAACTGCGCTATAGGCATTCAACCCAATCAAGAAGAAATTACCAAAAACCTCAATAATTCCTTGATGTTGGTAACGGCATTAAACACGCATATTGGTTATGATAATGCCGCTAAAATTGCTAAAAAAGCTTATGCTGAAAAAACAACTTTAAAGCAAGCCGCATTGGATTTAGGTTTACTTTCAGCCGATGATTTTGACCGTCTTGTTCGCCCTGAAGATATGATTGGGTAAAAAAGTAAATGCCTAACGATAACAACATATCAACCAGCCTTAATAAGTACATAAGCAGTACGGGCATTTGCTCGCGCCGCGAAGCCGATGCAATGATTGCTGATGGTAAGGTTACTATTAATGGGGTAGTTGCCAAGCTTGGTAACCGCGTTTTTGAGGGGGATACCGTTGAAATTGACGGAAAACCGATAAGTGCAAAACCAAAGCCTTTATACATTGCCTTAAATAAGCCCGTTGGTATTGTAAGTACAACTGATAGTAAGGAGCGAAAAAACATTGTTCGTTTTATCAATCATCCTCAACGCCTGTTTCCTATTGGGCGATTAGATAAGCCATCTGAAGGGTTAATTTTTTTAACGAATGATGGCGATATTGTAAACAAAATTTTAAGGGCAGGTAATAATCACGAAAAGGAATATGTGGTAACGGTAAATAAATTTATTACCCCCAAATTTTTGAAAAGGATGAGTAAGGGCATCCCAATTTTGGGAACAGTTACGCAGCCATGTAAAATCACTCAAGTAAACGATTATACCTTTAAAATCATTTTAACACAAGGGCTTAATCGCCAAATCCGCCGCATGTGCGAGCATTTAAAATACGAAGTGGTTAAGCTAAAACGCATTCGTATTATGAATGTGCATTTAGGCAATTTAGCCGTTGGTAAATGGCGCGAATTATCTGAAAAAGAAATGAAGCAAATCAACCAAATGGTTTCTACTTCTTCAAAAACGGAAGAAGCCTCGCAAGACCCTAACAAAAAATAAGGCTACCTTTGCCTCCCACGATACAAACGTACATGACATTCAAAGCATTAGGAATTATTGATCCTATTTTAAAAGCACTTGACGATATTGGTTATAAAACTCCAACTCCGATTCAAGAACAATCCATCCCCATTTTATTAAACAATAAAGATTTATTAGGCTGTGCACAAACAGGTACGGGTAAAACCGCCGCTTTTGCCATTCCGATAATTCAGCAGTTATATTTAAATAAAAAGCAAAGCCAAGGTGGCGCACGAAAAATTAGGGCTTTAGTAGTAAGCCCAACCCGCGAATTAGCCATTCAAATTGCAGATAGTTTTACTGAGTATTCGCAGTTTACAGGTATCCGAAACACTGTTATTTATGGAGGTGTAAAGCAAAATGCACAAGTAAGTGCCCTTAAACGTGGCGTTGATGTATTGGTTGCAACGCCTGGTCGATTGCTCGATTTAATGCAGCAAGGTTATATATCCTTACGCAATGTTGAGTTTTCCGTTTTAGATGAAGCCGACCATATGTTGGATATGGGTTTTATACATGATATTAAAAAGATAATTGCCAAACTACCCCCTAAAAGGCAAAGCCTATTTTTTTCGGCAACTATGCCACCCGAAATTGTTAAACTATCAAAAAGCATTTTAGGTAACCCTGAAAAAGTAACCATTAAACCCCAACAGGCAACGGCCGAAAGGGTAGAACAGGCCTTGTATTACGTTAACCGAAAGCAAAAAATAAAATTGCTCATTCATTTATTGCAAAGCGAGGGGGCAAAATCAACGCTCGTTTTTTCACGCACAAAGCATGGGGCAAACAAAATTGTTCGTCTACTAGGCAAAGCCGATATTGCCGCTGAGGCCATTCACGGTAATAAATCGCAAGCGGCAAGGCAACGGGCATTAGCCAATTTTAAAAATGGAGATACCACCGTATTAGTGGCTACCGATATTGCGGCTCGTGGTATTGATGTTGATGAATTGGCATTGGTGGTTAACTACGATTTACCCAATATTCCTGAAACTTATGTGCACCGCATCGGAAGAACGGGTAGGGCATCGGCCAGTGGCATCGCCATTTCTTTTTGCGATTTTGAAGAAAAGCCTTTTGTAAAAAGCATTCAAAAATTAATTAGGCAAGAAATTCCAGTAGTTGAAGAGCATCCTTATGTGCCCGACCCTAATGAAAAACCTGAACCTCGACCACCAAAACACCAAAGACCACAACGCCATAAAAGCAAAAATGCTCGACGTACAGGTCCTAAAAATCCTGCTAAAAAGCAATGGGGTAAACCTAAAAAAAGGGATTAAAAACACTTTAACTACTTGAGGATTTCGACAAGCTCAATCTCCAAGTCACCTATCTTTACATCGGTATTACAGGGTCAATAAAGCAGCTTGATTTACTAATTGATTTTGGTTCTCCTTTAGGGTTAGAAACTACCGCTTTAACCCGTCCTTTTTTGTAATAATCATGTAATATAATCCGTAAGCCATCTTTTGATAGCGTGCCATTTAGCTTTTCGCCATCCTTTTCATAGTATAATGAGTCTATATTTTGCACGGGCTCATCCAAGTAAATTTGATGCAATAAATCCTCGGGTTTAACATCCAAATCCTGCTCACTTTGTGCAAACAAACCACTACAGCAAAAAAGCGATAATCCTATTATACTAATCTTTATATTCATCACTTAAATTGTTGGTATTTTCACTTTTGGGTTGATTTTTAATATCCTCAAAAATCTTTTCAAGCTTCATTACTTCATCCAAAGTATCGTCTAAAAAAAATGATAAATCAGGAATACTTCGCACTTTATTTCTAATAGCCTTTGCTAACTCTTTTTTAATGGCATATTGGTAACTTTCAATTTTTTGCATCATTTTTTCTCGTACCGCTTCATCCATTATACTAATATAAATACGAGCCATTCTTAAATCAGGCGTCATATTAACGCTGCTAATGGTAACAAAGGTGCTACCAAACCAATCATGTCCTTTTTTTTGAAAAATATCGCCCAAAAATCGTTGTATTAAACTCCCTACTTGTAATTGCCTTCTGCTTTCCATCCTTTACGGTTGTAATTTGTTATAATTTTATGCTATGCGCTTAACTACCCAACTAACAAATATAGTTGTTTATTGCTGTTTGCTACTTTTTATCGGTCATTCGGTAAATGCGCAACAGTATAAACTAAATTGGAAGAAAGAAGTTCCCATAATCGGAGCAAGTATTGGAATGGCTATCCCTTCTTTGGTTTTAAAAAAGAATAAAGCCATATTAACCGAAGCCCAAATTGCCAACTTAAACCGTAACAGTATTTGGAAATTTGATCGGATTTCCACTTACAATTGGCGCCCAAAATCTGCCCATGCTAGTGATGCTTTACTTTACACGGCTCATGCTTTTCCGCTACTAACTATGGCGCATCCAGATGCCCGGAAAGAGTGGGATGTAATTGGCGTAATGGCAATTGAAGCCTACGTGCTAAATTTAGGCTTAACCTCATTAACTAAAGAAATTTTTAAACGCAAACGCCCTTTTGTTTATAACGCCAATGCCCCATTAAGTAAAAAGCAGCAAGCCGATGCTACTTCCTCTTTCTTTTCGGGGCACACATCTGTTGTGGCGGTTAATAGTTTTTTTACAGCATCCGTATTAACGCGTTACACCACCAATAATAAGTTAGATCCTTTAATATGGACAACCGCAGCTTTAATTCCTGCTGTAACAGCGGGTTTGCGTGTTCGGGCAGGTAAACATTTTCCTACCGATGTTTTGGTGGGTTATATTGTTGGTGCGGGCGTTGGTTTATTTATTCCGTGGCTGCATAGAAGGTGGTAAAAGTGCGAATCATATTCGCTCAAACTCGCTTTCGTTTAACCAGCCTTCCTGTCCGTCAGGAAAAGCAATTTTACACCAACCATCTTCTAAAGTTTGGATGATGGTTATTTTATTTCCTTCGGATATTTTAAAAAGGTTTTTACTATTGACGTTAGGGCCATTTTTTAAATTCACCATTTCGCTTAAAACAATGGCTTGGTTATTTTGCTTTGCCCATTGATTGCGATAAATACCAAACGAAAAAAATAATAGTGAAAAAACGGTTAATCCTAAAGCGGCGTAAAGGGCTGTTTTTTTGCGCTTTTTATCCGCAATATTTATAAACTGATAAGCACTACCCAATGCCAGCCAAATAAGCAAAACGCCTAAAATTAACCACGAAATGTAGCCTAATTTTCCTATAATATTTTTAATCCAAGCAATGTAAAATATCTCAGGAAAAATACCTGCTTTTTGTGTAATCAGTTGGTTAGCCTCTGCTAAATTAATTTTTGCTTTATCGTACGATGGATTGATTTTCAAAGCCCTTTCATAACTTAAAATGGATAAGCCTAAACTGTCCATTTTATAATAAGCATTGCCAAGGTTAAAGTACAAGTCGCATGAGTGCTTGCCCGCTTCAATAATTTTTTCGTAATTAATTGCGGCAACCGAAAACTGCCCTTTTTTGTAGTATCCGTTAGCGGAAGTAAATAAACTATCTAAATTGGTTTGGGCATTTAAACCAAAGCAAAATAAAAAACCTAAAAGCCAAAGCCCTTTGCGCATTGTTTTTATTTCAATACTTCTCGCGAAATAACTAATTTCTGAATTTCCGATGTCCCCTCTCCTATTGTACAAAGTTTGGAGTCGCGGTAAAATTTCTCAACAGGAAAATCTTTAGTATAACCATATCCACCAAAAATTTGCACGGCATCCGTTGCAATTTGCACTGAAATTTCGGAGGTGTAATATTTCGCAATAGCCGCCTCTTTAGTCATTTTTAAGCCACGGTTTTTCATGTCAGCCGCTTGAAGCGTTAGCAATTCGCCCGCTTCAATTTTGGTAGCCATATCGGCTAGTTTAAAAGCAATAGCCTGAAAACGAGCAATTGGCTTACCAAATTGCTCACGCTCCTTAGCGTATTTTAGTGATGCCTCGTAAGCACCTTTCGCAATTCCTAATCCTAACGACGCAATTGAAATTCGTCCGCCATCTAAAATTTTCATGGCTTGTATAAAGCCTTCGCCCACTTCGCCTAAAACATTTTCTTCAGGAATACGGCAATCTTCAAAAATCACCTCTGCCGTTTCGCTGGCACGCATGCCCAATTTATTTTCTTTTTTACCCGCTTTTAAACCTGGTGTTCCACGCTCAACTACAAAAGCCGTCATGCCTCGCGAATCTAACAACTCGCCTGTACGGGCAATTACAACCACTACATTGCTGCTTTTACCATGCGTAATCCAGCATTTAGTGCCATTTAACACCCATTCGTTCCCCTCTTTTTTAGCTACACATTTCATGCGCATAGCATCCGAACCCGTGTTAGGCTCCGTTAATGCCCATGCTCCAATCCATTCGCCACTAGCTAACTTAGGTAAGTAAGTGCTTTTCTGTGTTTCGTTACCAAACATTAAAATATGGTTGGTGCAAAGCGAGTTGTGCGCTGCAACGGATAAACCTATTGAACCACAAATTTTTGAAATTTCGCTTACTACCGTAACATACTCTAAGTAACCTAAGCCCGAGCCTCCATACTCTTCAGGTACTAAAACACCCATGTAACCCAACTCCCCTAATTTACGGAATAATTCAACGGGAAACTCTTGGCTTTCGTCCCAATCCATTAAATAAGGGCGAATTTCTTTATTGCCAAAATCGCGAATACTTTGAGCTATAAATTTTTGCTCTTCAGTTTGTTGCATGTTAAAAGTAGTACTTGTGGGTTGGTCTAAAACTTCGCTCATTTTACATAGGGTTTAATGGTAAAGGGGCTGCAAATTTACGATTTTTTGCCAATTGCCAAGCCACTTATATCAAGCCAATAATGCTTAAACCAATTAAATACGCCTTTAAATTGGCTTATTTAAACTCAATTCCTAAAAACTCAGAAACCTTACTTGCAGGAATCATAAAGCTAATGCCTTCAACGCCAAAGCCAATAAGTTTTGAGCGTACTACACCAATTAACTCGCCTTTTTTATTAACCAATGGGCCGCCACTATTGCCAGGGTTAACACTAACATCGGACTGTATAATATTAACATCATTGTGTTTGCGTGAACCCGATACAATTCCTTTGCTTAAAGTTTGCCCAAGTTCAATACTTTTTGGAGTGCCAATGGCATAAACTTCATCGCCAATTGAAAAAGTTTCTGCCTTTGGAATTATTAAGGAAAATTTATTTTTGTTATCAACTTTGATGATAGCTATATCGTTTAGTGCATCTACCCTAACAACCTCAGCATCAAGCTCTTCTCCATCATCTGTAATAACCGTTAAATTTTCGTCGGCATCAACTATTACGTGGTAATTTGTAATTATATAACCATCATTATTAATAAAAAAGCCGCTACCATGTCCATCGTCTCCAACCTTTACTGTAACGGTTGATGCTTTGGCATCGCCAAGACCGCTAATAGCATTTGTGGGCTTGCTAATTGATAAAGGTGTATCAATTGGTGCGCCTTCGACTAATTTATGGTTTTCAGTTAAATCTTTAACCTCTTTACTAGCTAAAAACTTTTTCAACGATTTTTTAATTGAGTTTTGAAGTGCATCATATAAATCTTCGTTGGCATCATCAAGATACATTCTTATATCAGCAAGGTGAAATTTTTTGGATTTCACTTTTATTTTTTTCTCGAACTTTTTTTGCTGATAAATATCTAAAAGCTCCCATTTAATAGTGGTTATTGCCATTAAGTTAGGCTCGTCAACATAAGAGTGCGAAGCTGTTTTTGCTATAATTTCGTACCTAAACCTATCAACAGTTATATTTAAAAAGCCAATTTTGTTTTTATCAATAAACAAGGTGTTTGTGTTGGTAGTATCAACCAAACCTTCATCAATTAATACTTCGTAAAGCATGCCGTATAGGGCATTTTCAGTAAGAATTGGTTTACCAGCTACCTTATTTGAAAAATCTAGGGGTTTCTTTTTTTCTGCATAATTTTTCTCTTTGTAAATAGTAAGCTCCCAATCTTCGGCTTTTTCGCCAACAATAGCATCGTTAACATATAGGTTAATCTCGCTTTCTTTTTTGTCGGTATTTTGTGCAAAAACACTAGCTGCATTTACAAAAAATGCAATAGCTAATATTGTTACTATAAAAACTTTGTTTTTCATATCCTTATGATTATTAATTGTAGAAGCGGTTTAAACTACTTGTACTCAACGCTTAAAAAGTTATTTATTAAATTGGCAGGAATACTAAAGCTTATTCCTTCAACGCCAAAGCCAACTAGTTTTGAGTTTACAATACCAATTAGTTCTCCCTTTTTATTAACCATTGCACCGCCGCTATTACCAGCGTTTACACTAACATCTGATTGTATCCACTCAACATTATTTTGTTTTCTTACGCCTGATACAATTCCTTTACTAAGGGTTTGCCCTAATTCAATTGACTCAGGAGTGCCAATAGCAAAAATATCTTCTCCAAATTCATAAATTTCCTTGCTAGGTACTGTAAAGGCATGTTCAATTTCAGCATCAATTTTTATAAGTGCCAAATCATTAGCTAGGTTATTTCTAATCAATTTTGCGGCATATTCCTTACCCTCATTGTCAATAACAGTAAGGTTTTCATCGGCATTTGCTACTACGTGAAAATTGGTAACTACATAGCCATCGTTACTAATAAAGCAACCACTGCCATGCGAATCGTCGCCATTTTTAATGGTTACGGTTGCTTTTTGTGCGTTTGCTAGGCTTGTAATAGGGGCAGGTTTTTTTAAGCTTAGTGTGCTTAGTTTCTCCTCATCCAAATCCTTTTCAATATCCAAGTGTTTTTGTACTTCGGGTTTATTTAAAAACTTGAAAAAAGAGACTTTAATTGCATCTTCAATTGAAGCTGTTATATAACTATTGTAATCGCTGCCTTCTTCCTCAGTATAGGCATAACAAAATTCGCCCGATTTTGAGGCTATTTTTTCGCTATGAATAACTTGACCATACACATCTAAAAGTTCCCACTTAATTGTTGTTTTTGATGATACGTATGATTGAAACCGCCTCATTATACGAATGTTGTAAAACTTAATTTTAGATACTGTTGAGTTGATATAAAGGGTATTGCCTTTGCTTTTAAAAATGGTTTCAGTAGTATCAATAAAGCCATAATCGTATAAGGTTGAGTTTAATGCTTCGTCAAAAATTGAATTGTCAACATCAACATCTTCTTCGGATGTGCTAACCCTTGAAGCGTCTTTATTATTTAAATAGGTTTTTATTGAATAGGATTCAACTTTTACATCGTCGGCATCAACCTCGAAGGAGGTATTTTTTACATAAATGTATTTGTATTCATCGCCTCGTTCTAAAATTTTAGTTTTGGGTTTTACACTCCACTCTTTGTTGTAGTTAAAGCTTTTTGGAGAATAGGCATCAAAAATTGGCGGTAAAAAATAAAGTAAGGTACCTGGGAAAATTGAAAAATAAAACCCGACATTTCGTTTTGATTGACCCAAAACGCCATATTCATTTTTATAGCCTTCTTTTTCAACCCTTACTTGGTGTGCGTTTAAATCGCGCTTAACTTTTGCTTGAACTGTTTTGCCTTTGCCTACATATTCATCATCAAGATAAACTTTAGCATTTCTTGAACCTGTATGAATTGACACCTTTTGTGATTTAGGTGTAAATATCATTGAACAGCTACTTAAAAAAACTGAACTTAAAACTATAACAGCAAGAAGTAGTTGCTTTGAAGCTTGCATAATGTTTTTCATATTATTACCCTTAATTGCCTGCAAAAATACAGTTTATTACAATGTTAAATGACAATAAAAAATTATCATTAATTAATTTAAGCTTTAAAAGTGCGTGAAAATTGACTTGCAAGAAGTACCGAACTGCGCCATTATTAAATAGTGGCAAAAGTTAGCAGTTTGTAACTTCATTAAAATTTAGTTAGGCGAATACTACTATTTGTAGTCAATATATAAACTATTCATAATCATGTGTGCAGGGGTAATAAAGCTTATACCTTCAACACCAAAGCCTGCAAGTTTCCAATTTACAATACCAACTAGTTGCCCACTTTTGTTAACCAAAGCCCCGCCACTATTGCCAGCATTCACACTCACATCTGATTGGATTAACTCAATTCCATCGTTTTTTCTAACACCTGAAACTATGCCCTTGCTTATACTTTGCCCCAATTCAATTGATTCAGGGGTTCCAATAGCATAAACATCTTGCCCAATTTCATACGATTTTTGATTGGGTATTGTAAAGGCATGCGTATTGTTTAATTCAATTTTTATAAGTGCTAAATCATTTTCAAAGTCATTTCTAAGCATACTTGCAATATATTCATTCCCATCGTGAGTAATAATTTTTAACTTGTTCAACTCTGCATCGGCAACAACGTGAAAATTGGTAACTACATAGCCATTGTTACTAATAAAACAACCGCTGCCATGTGAACCCTTGCCATTTTTAATAGTAACTGTAGCTTGTTTGGCTTCTTGTAAATTGGTAATAGTATTTGGAGCAGGTAATACTAAAAGTTCTTTTTTTTCTTCTTTTAACTCAAGGTATTTAAGTGCTGTTTCATTATTTAAAAATTTAAAAAAAGAAGTTTGAATAGCATCTTCCATTGATAAGGCTACAGCATTTTTTCTTTCCTCTTTTTTAACATCAAGATTTTTGTAAAAATTTGTAGAAAATTTTCCCGAAGTGGTTTTAATTTCTTTTTCAAACAATACTTGACCGTAAAAATCAAGTAACTCCCACTTAATGGTAATTGTACTTGTAAAGAAAACTGAATACGAATCCTCTTCGTTAGGACAATAGACCTTTTTGTGTGTAATTTTTGAAACAGTAGAGTTGATGTAAGCGGTATTTACTTTGCTTTTAAACAATGTTTTTGTGCTATCAATAAAGCCATAATTGCTAAGTATTTTATTAAGCCTTTGCCTGTAATAATTGTTTTCCGTTTCTAAATTTTTTGACCCAACAATTTTATTTAGCATAATTTTATCGCCCACATATTCGTTAAAATTGTAATACTCATAAACATAATTTCCTGCATCAATAACAAAATCGGTGTTTTTTATGTAAATGTATTTCTGTTTATCGCTTTTATTAAAAACTTTGGTTTTAACGGATAGTGTTGATGGACTACTAAGCCATTTTTTTTTAGCCTTTGATAAAACAGCATACTCAGTTTTATAGCCCTCTTTTTCAATTTTAACTTGATGTACATCTAAGTTAATGTCAATGTCTGCATTTACTTCAGGCCCCTCTCCTACAAGTTTATTGTTAATGTAAATTTTGGCATCTTCGGTTTTTGATGTAATTGTAACCGATTCAGTTTTTTGAGCTGTACTACTATTGCTAAAAAATAGCATTGAACAAAAAGCAAATGCAATGGGCAATAAACTACGGGATAAGGGTTTAAGATTTAAAGTCAAAATAGGTATTTTAAAGATATGGACTACGAAAATACAACCCTAACTGCATGTTAAAAGGCATTAAAAAATTCTGTTATCCGTTAAAGTGCTCAAAAGTTTAGCTTTGCACACTTAATTTTAAAGCTGTGGCAATACATTGCCGCTAAATTCGTCAAAACCTAGCATGAGTTTTTTGTTTCCAACTTTTTTATGGGCATTAGTAGCAGCCATTGCTATACCTGTTATTATTCACCTATTTCAATTTAGGCGGTTTAAAAAGGTATGGTTTACCAATGTGCGCATGCTTAAAGAGGTTAAAGAAGAGCGCGCCAATCGCACGAAAATAAAGTATTGGCTAGTTTTGGCTAGCCGAATTTTGGCTTTAAGCCTTTTGGTTTTTGCCTTTGCACAACCCTTTATCCCTAAAAGCGACGACCAAAAAGTAGTACAAGGCGATAAGCATATTAGCGTTTATTTAGATAATTCGTTTAGCATGGATGCCCGTTTAAACGATGTTTCACTATTTGAAAAAGGACGTGCTAAGGCACGTGAAATTGTTGCTGCTTATGGCCCTAACGATCGTTTTCAAATTATTACAAACGATTTTGAAGGCAAACACCAACGCCTTTTAAATAAAGAGGAGTTTGTAGGTTATTTAGATGAGCTTAAAATAAGCCCCAATGTTCAAAATCTATCTAATGTTATTGAGCGGCAAAAACAATTGTTAGAACAGGAAGAAGCCGCCGAAAAGTCAATTTTTTTGTTAAGCGATTTTCAAGAAAATCTTTTTGATTTTAGCAATGATACCAGCTACCGTTTTTATATGGTGCCTTTACAAGCCAGTAACCAACAAAACTTATTTATTGATTCGGTTTGGTTTGAGTCGCCCGTACAAATACTAAATAAAACCAGTAAATTGCTTGTTAAGCTTAAAAATGCAGGCGATTCAAAGGTTGAGAATGCACGAATGACGCTTAAATTAAACGGGCAGGTAAAGGCATTAAAAGACATTAACCTTTTAGCTAGAGCCGAAAAAATTGACACCATTAATTTTTCAACCACCCAAGCGGGTTGGAATAAAGCGGAGCTTCATATTACCGATTATCCAATCAGTTTCGATGATACTTATTATTTCACGTTTAATATTGATGAGGAAATTAAAATCCTAACCATTCATCAAAACAAAGTAAACAAAGGTATTAATGCTTTATTTACCGAAAGCGAATTAATGACCATTGATAACCAGGCTGTTAATAATATTAACTATGCTAATTTTCCTACTTATCGTTTAATAATATTGGATGATTTAGATAAAATTTCGAGTGGATTAGCTGCCGAATTAATTAAGTTTTTAGCCGATGGTGGAAGCCTGTCTATTTTTCCATCAAAAAACGCTGATTTAAGCACTTACAATGCTTTTTTCAATCAAATATCAGCTAACACATTTACAGCTAAAAGCACTGAAAATCGCTCAATCAATAAAATAAACTTAAATCAGGAGGTTTTTAAAGGTGTGTTTGATAGGCTTGATCGCAACCTAGATTTACCTACCGCACAACAAAGCTTTGAAAGCAGTAATTATACGGGTACAAATGCCGAAAAACTCCTCCGTTTTGTTGATGGTAGTGCGGCAGTAACGGCGTACCGCTATAAGCAAGGTAAGGTTTACGTTTCAAACCTACCATTAAATGCCGATGCCAGCAATATGGCTTCGCATTCCATTTTTGTGCCTATGCTACATAAAATGGCATTGGTAGGTGGCGATAGTAAAACCATGGCATTTACCATTGGTAAGGATAATTTAATTGAAGTGCCTTTTAAAGAAAAACTGGCAGCCGAAAGCGTAGTTAAATTAAAATCGGAAAATGAAGAGTTTATACCAGGGCAAAAAGCCACGGGTAGCCAACTAGTTTTAAGTTTAAATAATATGCTTAAAAAAGATGGCTTGTACGCCCTACAAAGTGATGAAAATACTCAACACGCTCACCTTGGCTTTAACTATGACCGTAAAGAATCCTTAATGGATTATATGTTTATTGACGATTTAAAAAACAAACTAAAGGATAAAAACATCCAGTTTTTGGAGAAAATAGAAAGCGATTTTGCCAAACTAGTTGGCGAGCTAGATAAAGGCATTGTACTTTGGAAATGGTGTTTAATTGGCGCCCTATTATTCCTTTTAATTGAAATGCTCTTACTTAGATTTTGGAGAGAGTGAGGCTTATTTAATTGTTTTGAGTTAAATTAAAGCTAATTCCTTAACAATGAACCTTATTAAAAAAACAAGAAACCAATTAGGCTTAACTCAAACCGACTTGGCAGAAAAAACTGGTTTGTCGTTAAGAACAATTCAACGCATTGAAATTGCAGATAAGGCACCTAAAGGCCACACTTTAAAGGTTTTGTCTCAAGTTTTTAACATTGAGCCATCTATTTTACAGCAAAGCTTTACAACACATAATCATTTAAGCCAATCAGATAAAGACAAGCTCAAGTTCATTAATTTATCAGCCTTAGCTTGTTTTGTTATTCCATTTGGTAACATCATCGTCCCCCTAGCTATGTGGAGGAAAACAAAAGAGTCTGAAAAAATTGATGAGGCATGCAAAAGAATTATCAACTTCCAAATACTGTGGTCAATAACCCTTTGCTTTTCACTTTGCATTGCACCCTTTATCAATCCATTTCCTTCCTTCCCCTTAATCTTAATAGTGTTGTTTACTGCCCTTGTAATCAACCTTATAGTTATTCTAACCACAGCCAACTCAATCCATAATAACAAAATGAATTTTTTAAACCTACCGATAAGGCTTTTGTAGCATTGGCGGTTAAATGGCGCATAATTGTCAGTATTTAAAATGGCAAATCTGCACCAACAAGCCATTAATTTGCGAGTAACGATTGCTTTAAACAAGCAATTAAAACTTCAATACAATGCTCAAAAAAATAGGATTGGCTCTAGCTGTCGTTTTGCTACTTTTAGCAATAATCGCAGCGTTTGGTGTTAGGCATTTTAATAACCTCTGGTTTGTTGAAAAGTCAATTAATCTAACTTATACCACCGACTATAAACCTATTAACTTTCGTTGGTCGGGTAATAAATACAGTAATTATGTTGAACCTCACGAGGCAATTTTAATCCATGTAAAAATTGAAGGTTTCGCGCAAAAATTCCATGTGCAGTTTGATACTGGTGCACCAAGCACTATAATTTATGGTAACCCGCTAAAGTCGTTACAGGCACTAAATCCAAGTTTAAAGGATACAGTCAAAAACGATAAACGCCTTTTACAAAGGCTTGAGTTTACGCTTGGTGGCAGCCATGTAAATGCCACCATGATAGAAGTTTTAGAAGGTTATGGAAGGTTTTTTGGAAGCGGCGATACAATTAAATCAATTAAGCTAGCAACCATCGGGGCAGATTTCTTATTCAACAGAGTTACATCAATCGATTTTAAAAACAAAACTATTCAGTTACACAACCAACGACCTGATTGGATGGCAACTTTGCCTAAGTTTAAACCCTTTAGCTTTGAAGGCAGGCGTTTTATGTTACCAGCTAAAATAAATGGCAAAAAAATAAACCTTCTTTACGACTCTGGTTGCAGTGCATTTGGCTTGATTACCTCAAAAAATCGCTACGACGATTATACCGATAAAAACGAAAAAGAGATTACATATGAAGGAAATAGGTTTGGCGAAAGCTTAACAATTCACCACAAAAAAAGCAAGGCTAATATAGAAATTGGAAATGCTAATTTGGATTTAAAGCGAATAAGTTATGTTAATATTTATGCCGATTTTCAGGGCTTTTTAGCACCTTTCTCAAAAATTGGAGGATGGCTAGGCAATAAACCATTTATTGAAAGCACCCTAATTTTAGATACTCAAAAGGAAGAGTTTATTGTTATTATAGGTAAGTAAACGCTATTATGCCGTTTTGGAAGGAGTAAAAAAATAATAATTAAAACAATGTGGATATTTAGTAAACTATTTGGTAACAAGAAAGTTATTGACAATGATGAGGAGCAAGCAGTTTTTATTCATTTTACTTATGGGAAAAAAGATATGTCTGCACTATACAAATTACGCGATGAACTAGAAAACGCAATCGAACCCAATAACTTGGGTGATTATGATGGTCACGAAATTGCTTCAGATTTTAGTGATGGGTCTATATATATGTATGGTCTCGATGCAGAACTGTTGTTTAAAACCATAAAGCCAATTCTAGATAAAACTGATTTTATGAAAGGGGCAAAAGCAAAACTTATTTATGGCTCGCCAGGTTCTGATGCTAAGCGCACTATAATTAGCATTTAGCTGTTATTAGTTCCCTTATGTGCCCCATCACAATAAGGTGGGTTTTGGGTGAGTTTGCAATTACACAATTTTACTTTTCCAGTACGTTTCGCTTCAAACAAAACAGGCTTATGTTTTGTCCCGTGGTGAGAGCCATCGCAAAAAGGTTGGTCCTTACTTAAACCACATTTACACCAAAGGCATTTTTGTCCTTTTTCTAATTCAATTATACTTGGTTCTTTAATGGTTGTATCACGCTTATTATAACCTTTTGCTAACTCGCTTTTTTCATCCTTCGATTTTATTAAAGGATATAAATAGGCCGCCTGCCAAGTATCCTGTGTGGGTTTAGGCAAACCATAATCTTTGGGGTAAGCCTGTACAAATTGCGCCGAGCCAAAAAGTTGATCCCATATAGAAAACATATTGCCGAAATTGCCATTGGGGTCGCTAATGCCATCTAGTTTGCTTTTGCCGTGGTGCGCATGATGAAAAGCCGGTGTAATAATAATCCGTTGTAAAAAACCGATTATGGGCTTTAAAAAACGATGTTCATAAAAAATAGCGTCCCATTTTACGGTGCTATGCGAACCCACAATTACCAACTGCTTTAGCACCAAACCAATGGCAACTCCAGTGCCTCCACCCAGAAAAGTAATCAAACCAATCCACCAAATATTGGGCATCATTATATAATAAAGCCCTGCATTTCTATACGAAACAAAGTAGCCCATTTCCTCCGCCTGATGATGCGCCCGATGCAACTTCCACAAAAAGGCATTTTCGTGCGCCGTTCTATGATACCAATACTGCAAAAAATCGTCAACAAATAAATAAAGAGGTAGCACCAGCCAAACCGACCAATTGCTAAAAAAGGTAGTTTGTTGAGGTATTAAAAGATTACCAACAAAAAACACGCATAAAACAATAGCTGGTTTTATTAAGCCCGACAAAATAAAAAAACTGCCTGCCTCTTGAATCCAGTCGTTTTTTGTGCGTTTGCTTTTTTGTAGTTGCCCCGAAATGGTTTCAATTAAACCAAAAAACACTAAAATGCCAAGCACCAAATAAACATCAAAATTGGGGATATTTAGCAAGTATTGCATTGGGTTAAGATACGAAAATTGTAAGTTTTTGGGCGGGTTAGCCCGTGGTAAGCAATGCGTTTGCATTGCGCATTTTTTTTATAAATGGAGGTAAAATGGGATTGGCTCAACAATATTTTGTAAATGCAAAAAATTTGTTTGAATACTTAGGATGGTGGGCTTGTTGATTGATTGTACAGGTAGGTTGTAAAAATGCCAAGTGTGTTGGCAAGTGCATCGTAAAAACTGAGGTTGCGACCAGGGATAAATTGTTGGGCGATTTCAGTTGCAAAGCCTAATAAGATTGCTAAAAATAGGTATAGGCTTAGGTTTTTATTGCTTGGGGATGTTTTAATAATGGCAAAGGCTAGGAATGCGAAAATGGTAAAGTGGACTACTTTGTCAAAGTAATTGCCTGCTATATTACCATTGCCTGGGGTTAAGGTAACTACTAACACAATTGTTAGGCTTACTAATAATAAGGTTTTATTTTCTGTTGCCTCAGCCATAAGCATATTAAAAAAGGGAACTACCAATAGGTAACTCCCCTTTTATGAATACAATAAATTGAATTTGTGTTTTAGAAACGTGGGCAGTTAATTGGCGGAACGCCACGGGCATCGCTGCCATAGCATTTGCGCTCGTAAGCTAATGATAGCTCAATACCTCCAATAGTGTTTGATGCTACGTTTAATGATGAATAGTTAATATCATAAGAGAGCCCTAAACGAACATCGCCAAACTCAACACCACCTAAAAGGGTAATGGCATCTTGTACACGCCAATAAACCCCTAAATAAACGGCTGATCGTTTTTCGTAACTTCTACGCCCTTCATTAAATATATAACCTGCTGTTACACCCGGAATAATTTCGCGCGCAGCACTTTGTGTTTGAAATAAGAAGCTTGGTGTTATTGTAATTTCATCAATTTGATAACGTGCGCTTAAATGCCCGACATAACGGCGACCTAATACATTTGAATCATCATTTAAGAATGTTCCTTTAGGCTCAGTAATGTTATATACTGCAAAACCTGCATTCATTCCTAAATCCTTCATTATGCTACCTGAAAATACTACACCAGCTGCTAAATCGAGGTTATTGAATTGATTGTTGTGTAAACTTTCTCCATTAGGCAATGTATTATCTAAAACTTGACCGTTTTGTTGTGTTTCAAACATAAGTTTAGTGATATCTACATTTTTGTGGCTAAAGCCAATCATACCACCAAAGGAGATTAAAAACTTATTATTTCCTGTAACATCTAAGTGATAAGCACCACTTGCATTTACTGAAATATGATTGAGTTGACCATCGCCTTGGCGATCGTTATAAAACCAAAGGCCTGCACCAACAAAGCCAGGCATGCTTGATTGTTTTAAAAACGCAGCATCGCCCGCTACTGAGAAGGTTGAATAGGCGTAAAGCTCGGGATATTGATTACGAAAATTTAATGCGGCACGGTAGCAACCTTCCATTAAACCCGACATTGCGGGGTTAAGGGTTACTGGCGAGGCATAAAATTGCGAAAAGTGAATATCCTGCGCACGTAGGCCTAATGCTGAACCTACAAAAACAAATAGTATTATTAATGAACGTAACATTTTTCCACAAATCCTTATTGATGAATGTCTAAAACTAATGTTTCTCTTTTAATATTTCACAATTTTGGTGGGCTAAAGTTGTTTTTTCTTGTCAAGAAACGCACATAAAGGATAAATCTTTAAAAAGTACTACCCTTAAACTACCCATTTATTAAAACAGATTGTACTAGTGGCTAACAGTTTTAGGGCGAGTTAAAGCAAAATACTGGCTTTGTTATTTTAACTTGCCGTATTTTGGTGGTTATTGTAGGTTTTTTAATTTTTGGTTTAATAAAAGGGTATTATGAGCATAGTTAACAAAGTAAATTTTTGGGCAAGGCATATTATACGAACACTTTTGGCTTTAATGATGATTGGCGGCGGCTTGAGTTATTTTATTAAAGGACCCGAAGGACCCATGCAAAATGTTACTAATCCTGAATTTGTGGAATTTTATACGGCTTTATTGGATGCTGGTTACTTGATACTTACGGTTAAAGTACTTGAATTAGTTTGCGGTATTGCTTTACTAACCAATCAATTTACTGCATTGGCTTTACTTGTGTTGGGACCTATTGTTTATAATATTTCGATGACGCACTTTATATTGATGCCGCCCAATGAGTATGCCGTTGGCGTTATAATTATAGTTTTTTGGGTTTATTTGCTTTTTGCACATAAAAAGTATTACAAGCCTTTGTTAAAAAGGTGGTAGGGTTATTTACAGTGCTTTTTTTACTCTAAAACATTAAAGCCTGGGGCTAGTTGAAAACCACCACCCCAATAACCTGGGCTTTTTGCACCTATGTTTAGGTTGGTAAAGCGTTTATGTATTAAAATGCGCCTGTTGTTTGTAAACATGAAGATATACGGCACTTCGTCGTGCAAAATAGCTTGCCATTGGTGATATAGTTCGGAGCGTTTTTCGGCATCCATTTCGGTTCTAATTTTTTCAATTAAAGCATCCGTTTCGGCCGTACCAAAACCAGTAAAATTTGACCCTCCATTGTAAGATTCAGTATGCCAAATTTGTTTAGGGTCGTTTGGCTTAACACCTGTACCCCATGCATTATACCACAAATCAAGTTCGTGTTTTTTTAAACGCTCAATAAATACCGACCATTCCATACTTACCAACGAAATATCAATGCCCGCCTGACGCGCTCCTTCTTTTAACAATATGCCTACTTTTTTACGGGTATCATTACCTTGATTGTAGCTGTAGTTTAGTTTGAATTCTACTTTTTTGCCATCAATAATTTTATCAACAATTCCATTACCATCTGTATCTTCCCATCCATCATCCTTTAATAGTTGCTTGGCTTTTTCAATATTTAAATTGTACAATGGCAGTTCGCTTGCATAATCAGCTTTATAAAAGGGTTGTATAGGGCCTACGGTACGGTTTGGCAAATCGTATAGTAACTTTTTCTTGATTTTATCTGCATCAACACAGTGGGCTAATGCTTGGCGTGTTTTTTTACCTGAAAGTATGGGCGAACGCATGTTTAAGCCTATATATGTATAGGTAGGAAATAGTGGCTCAAACTTATTATAGTTGTTTTTTATTTTTTCGGAGTTGGCTACATCGTTAACCCATTGTTTGGCTTGTAAGGATACAATTACATCTAAATGACCACCTTTTAGGGCTGTTAATGCGGTAGTCATATCATTAATTGTTTCGTAAACAATGGTTTGTGGCCCGTTTTCAAACAGAACATTAGCCGCTTTTTGTGTTGAGCCCCACCAATTTGCTTTACGTTTAAGTGTGATACGTTGGTTTGTTTTCCACTCAACAAATTGGTAAGGACCTGAGCCTACTACAAAACCTTTTTCGCGATGGTATTTTACATCATTAAAATTTTTTGCAAAGTTTAAATTGGCTTCGCTTTCCAATTTATCGGTATTGTTTTCAACAATATCCTTAAATGAAATATCATCCATTAAACCATCGGGGTCATAAATATATTTAGGTATAATCCAAGCAATGTTTCCAGTAGCATGATCCCAAAGCATATAGGTTTTATTGCATACAAAGGTGAATTTGTACGGATTATCAGAGTAGGTTACGAAATCGATTATATAATCAAGGTGAGGGCGCTTGCTATGCGCTTCAGTTTTAGGATTTTTAATTACTTTAAAACTAAACTCAACATCTGCTACAGTAATTGGCGTTCCGTTATCCCATTTAGCGTCGGGGCGCAACTCATAAGTTATATTCATTCCTTGATTTCCGTTACCTAAATTGGTTATTTCAAGGGTAGGTAGCTGTTTTGCTAACCAGGGGGTAAGTTTATTGGTTTCAAAATCGACTGATAAGAGTTTTTGGAACAAGTACCGTCCCATTTCGCTTGACCTAGAATCAGTAACATTTGTAGGGTGTAAGCCTTTTGCATCTGATAGGGCATGAATAACAAGCTTATCTTCAAAAGTGGTTTCCTTTTTATCGGCAGCACAAGATTTAATGATAAAAGCGGCAAAAGCTAGGATTAGGAAGTTTTTCATGTACTAAATATAGTAGTAATTTAGATAGAATAAATAGCAGGTTTTTGACTAAGTTAAATGATTGAATTTTGTTAATCTTTTTTTTACTAACCTAAGCTATTGGTAATTTTTAATGCCCAAGCCTCCTCTTTTTTAATGAAATTACGAAGGGCGTGTTTGATAATCCATTGGCATTGCTTAGTTGGTTTATTGTTCCAGCTTTGGATTATTTGCCTACCAATAGGTTCATTGTCTTTTAAAATATCGTTAAGGCAATTGGCCACCGATTTTTGTACGTATTTTGAAGAATCATTTTTTAAATTATTAAGAATGGGAATTAACGGCTGCGGATTATCAATAAACATTTGAAGTTTTGATGCCCAGGGCAAACGTGGTCGCCCCCCTTCGCTTGAAAGCCGCCTAATATGCTTGCTTTTATTTTTTGACCATTTTAGCATTTGCGCCATTGTACGATTGGGGTGTTTTTCAATAAAAGGGCGGATGGTGTATTCGCCAGTATTGCGTTTGGTAATTTCTTCAATAGCTTTTATGGATAAATCGAAATTATTAAGCCCGTATTTTTCAACGTATTTAGCAATAGGCATTATCCAGTAAAAATTGGTGAACATGCCTGTTTCTTCCTCGTTTTCTGGGCCGAGGATTTGCATTAAAACAGCTAAACCTTTTGTATAATCTTTATTAAATGATTGGTAAAGCCTATCGGCTATTAGCTCAACTCTATCTTTCAACTCAAGCTTATCCAACTCAGTTTGAATGCCTTTTGTAAGAGGTTTGCTATCCCACTTAAAATCTATCTCATTAATTTTTTGAGCGAGCATTTGAGTTAGCTCGCTATCAAACCACAGTTTTAACTGTTTATAAGCCATGTAATAAAAATACTATTGCTTAATTAATCGGCTTTGGTAAATGTTATTTTCTGTTTGTAATACTACTACATAAACACCACTACTTAAATCTTGAATATTGATTGAGGTGTTTGAAAATGAATTTTGTTGCTTTACGATTTGCCCAGCAGCATTGTAAATTTTAGCTGATTGAATAAAATCACCTTGAATGGTTACAAAATTTTTAGCTGGGTTTGGATAAAGCTGAATTGTATTATCAAGTTGAGTAAGTACATCGTTGTTTACAATTACTTCATCGCCGAAAATAACAACTTCAGTATCGCGGATACCTACCCAGTTAATAGCATTGGTAGGGCTAAAACAAAGGCTTCCGTTAAGGTAATTAGCATCATCTAACAAAATTGAATTTGTCCAGCTTGTTTCAGTATCGTTTGTTGCATAATACAACTCATTATTTTCGCCAATAATTGAAGCATGAAATTGATTAGTTGCTTGTACTGCAAAAGCATCTAATGTTCCGCCGCTTGGTGCAACTATTACTGCTGTTTCCCACGAATCGTTAATACCAATATCAGTTTGTAAATAATAGTAGTTGTTTGAACCTTGAGCAAGGTAATGCACTTTTCCTTCATTAATTAAAGCTTTTACATTGCCAAAAGTTGAGTCATCCGTACCAAAATAGGTATTGTAAATCCAGCTTGTACTATTAATTTCAGTATTAAAAGCTATTTGTACCCTTTGTTGGTTATTAAACAATTTACCGATATATGCTATTGTTACTTCGCCCGATGTGTTAACGGCTATATCGAGCGGATTGGCGGCATCGCCCATACTTGAAAAACTTAGTTTGTTGGCTCCAAGTATGTCACCAATTTCTGAATTATTATAGTAATATAGCTTGTACTCATCCGTATCAATATCAAGCATTGCCCAAGCTAAGTGCGCATTATCATCAGCATCAACCGCTAGGTTAAGGTTGAATTTATCGTATGCTAAATTGCTAACTACAGCTTGATTGAATGTAACTGTTAAAGGTGCTTCGAGACGAGCAAGGTAAACATTTTGATCAGCCTTAGTGTAGCTTACATAGGCAAAATCGCTTGCCGCTGCCAATTCGCTTTGCCCAGGCAAAACATCATCAGCAATTTTAAGGCTGCTTGCCCAAATGCCATCTGCATCTCTAACTGAAAAGTATAAATTAAGGTCGGTGTTTTCCTCTGTTTCCCAAATTACATAGAAATTGCCCATGCCATCGTAAATACCTTGGGCGGTTGATGGAATGCCGCTAACATTATCAACGGTATGAATAATTGCATTTTGCCATTGTGCAAAAACATTAATAGTAGCTAGAAAAACGAAAAAACTTATAAAATTGCGCATAGCTTGCCTTTAAAATGTGTTAAACCAAATATTATGCCTTAATAAACTGTATTAGCTTTGTAACTTTCAATTAAGTATTTTTGCGGAAATTTAAAACAAACCGAAATGAATTTTTTTAAAGGATTGCTTAGTGTGGTTTTGGTTACATTTTTTATTGTTGGTTGCGGTAGCGAAAGCACTGCTGAAAAACCAGCTAAAGAAAAAAGTAAAACAAACACCCAAAAAACACCTAATAGTACCAACACTAATGCTAAAGGCTTAATAAACTGGGTTAAAATTGATGAGGTAGAAAGCCTTGCCAAAAAGAATAAGAAAAAAGTAATGGTGGATTTGTACACTAGCTGGTGCGGATGGTGCAAGCGTATGGATAAAGCTACTTTTCAGCATGGTGAAATTGCTGAGTATGTGAACGATAATTTTTATGCTGTAAAATTTAATGCAGAGGATAAGAATACGATTAATTTTAATGGGCAGGCACACAATTTTGTACAGGCTGGCAGGCGTGGTTATAATCAATTGGCTTTTCAATTTGCTAATGGACGTATGAGTTACCCTACTATTTCGTTTTTAGATGAAAACTTAAAGGTTATCAACGCTTTTCCGGGTTATAAAGAGCCAAATAAATTTGACCCGCTTTTACGTTTTATTAATGAAGACCATTATAAAACGCAAACTTTAGCGCAATTTCAATCGGGTTACCAAAGTAGCATACCTGCTTTGCCAAAGCCTAACCGCCCAAAAAGTAATGTACAGGTGCAAAAAGGAACGAAAAAAATTCCGATTAAAAAGTAATAAAAGCTTGGATTGGGTTTAAATAGTCTAGACGCTTCGATTTCTATGACACCTGCAAGCGATTTTCGAACATTTTTTGATTTTTAATTACTGCATAAGCAATATGAATAATTTTATTGCGAACGGCATTAAGTACACTCATTTTGTTTTTAC
>Ga0160423_10000176_pt1 | contig 47777 bp, 73 predicted proteins | sample CRUFie14St8metaG_FD_108191 | JGI IMG/M metagenome (GOLD analysis project Ga0160423, IMG submission 108191) | Marine microbial communities from the Costa Rica Dome - CRUD Field 142mm St8 metaG | ecosystem: Environmental > Aquatic > Marine > Oceanic > Photic zone | place: Costa Rica: the Eastern...
CACTTTTACTGTGTTTTATCTACGAATGGTTACCCTATTCCGGACCGGAGCGATGTTCTATCGCTCAGGATGCATTACTAGGGCGCGCTGCCCGCTGGAAACTAAATCCCAGTAGAAGTAATGCAGGATTCTCTAGTATATCTGCTACAAATGTAGAGGACCTCCATCATGAAGAGGAGACGAGTTATTCCCGGTATTATACTTCGATTTTACAATTGTAGAATCCTGAAGGATACCATGTGGAAATATGATGTCCAATAACTAGGACATTATTTGTAGACCCACGATTACTATACAGAAAGAAGTTTCCGCGACATGCGGGTATTAGAGAGGCTAGCCCCTTGCTGGCCTTGGCGGTTTCGGAGCCGCGTATTGATTACCCCTTGTGCGTTAATATAACACGCCCGCAGGCGAAGTTACGTTTTACGTAACATAGACATGACAACTGTAAATGTTTTTGACCAAGTACATGCGTGTCGAGCGGCTTCAGTGCCCTCGATTGCGACTGCTACGGTCGAATTGAAAGACCTCCGACGAGGTCTATGCCGATACGCCGTTAGTAATAACGGCCGCGAAAAGACAACGGTTGCTCCGCTCGTAATGGAGTGGCGACTAGTCGACGGTATCCGCCGATGCGCACTGGTGAAGAAAACCAGTGCAGGAAACACGGAAGAACTTCGTGTGGTGAACAATGAAACGGACTTTGATGGAAGCCGCGTGAAATACGTGGGCGGTCCGTACTCGCCACCGAAAGGCCAAGAGGGTGCAACTATCCCTTACGCCGTTGAATTTATCCGTGACTACCCCGGCTGGGTACGTAAGGAAATGAACATCCCTGACAACGAAGTTGCTCCGGGACTTATCCTTATGCTTCGCGACTGGCACAACTGGGTTGGACACAACAAGTATCTAGTTGACCTACAATTGCAAATCTTTGAAACGATTGCACAAGAAGGTCTTGATATTATTGTCCTTATGGTAACCCCTGATACCATCGACATTCCCGCTGAAATTGGGGAATGGGTTGATTCTGCTGAACTAGCACTACCGAACCAAGCGGCTCGGATTAACGCTGTTCGTAACATGAAGAATCAACTGACTGCAAAGCGTAGTGGTGATTTCCCACTGGTTGAACAAATGACGGAGGAAGACATTGAATCCGTTGCTTCAGCCGCGGGTGGACTATCATCGGTAGGCATTGACAACCTGCTATGCAAGAGCCTCGCGCTCACGCGTGGCTTTGATACTACTTACATCTCGGCAGATAAAGCCAAGAAGGTACGAGCCATGGGCTATGACCTCCTTGAAACTAATCTGACAATGGAAGACGTAGGTGGTTTGGACATCCTAAAGGAAGAAATCGTACTTCTCAAGCCTCGCTTCTCTCAAGATGCGTTGGCGTACGGTTTCAAGCGCCGCCCAACTGGTATCCTGCTTGCAGGTGTTCCGGGTACGGGTAAGACGCTTTCCGCAAAGGCTATCGGCAACGAACTGGGAATCCCTGTACTGGTCATCGACCCAAGTACATTGAAGGACCAGTATGTCGGTGGAACCGAGAAGAACTTGAAGCGCCTATTCAAGACCCTTGAGGCCGCGGCACCAATCGCGGTCATGTTCGACGAAGCAGAGAAAATCGTCGGTAAGCAAGACAAGGTTTCTGATGGCGGTGCGCACTCCGCAATGCTTGGCCAAATCCTGACTTTCATGTCGGAGAAGGCTAGCGCGTTGGGCGTATTTTTCATCTTCACGGCAAACGACATGAGCAAGTTCCCTGTTGAACTGGTTCGTCGTTTCGACTTGCGGATGTTTGTAGATTTGCCGTCCTCCACGGAGCGACAGCACATCTTCCAACTTAAGATGGCTGAAAACAGACAGACTACTGACGGAATCAACATGGAAGAAATCGTTCGTAACACCAACGAATATTCCGGTTCCGATATTGAACAGGTAGTCGAGAAGGCTATGTCATATGCGTATCGCGATGGCCGAAGACCTCCAACCACGGAGGATTACCTTCAGGCAATCGACAAGACTGTGCCAACGGCACATACGTACGCTGAACAGATTGACCACATGAAAAAGTGGGTCAAGGATAAGACTATGATTCCTGCAAACTCCGAAAGCATCTCGCTTACGGAAAAGGAATCTGAAGGAAATATCCGTGACGTTCTCTGAGCAGTCAAAAGAAATAAAGGCCAATTGGCCCTAGACATGAGCATGAAGTGGTCTATGAAAGACTTAGGACGCCTCTTCGGACCTGAAGAGGTGTTCAGTGCTATGGCCGTGTATGATACATTCAAGAACACGGAGAACTACAAAGACAATCTAAATGTCGGAAAACTTCTCAAAATGAGAATCCGAGGTATGGATGAAGTTCCCGAATCTGCAATGAAAACCTTACACGGTTTATTTGACAAGACGGTTGACGATTTTTCGGTGTTCGTAAAGGACCCGACCGTATTCGCTGACCGTGTAAAAACTGGATTCAAGAATCCGGTGGATAACTTATCGAGCGAACCTATGTTCAAAGACGCGGTTCGCATTATCCTCTTGTTTGCCTTGATGGAAGACAAGAAAATGGTAATGGAAGATGCAAAGAAAGAACGCGACCGTGTTATCAGTCGTGTCATGAGCGTCGTTTCAATGCAACTAGAAAATATTCTAGGAGGAGTAGCCCAATCGTTGATTGGTGCTAAGGAAAGTATGGACCTAACAGAAATGGACGTAAAGCGCCTAAGTTTGCGAGTAATCGAAGTCTTCGATGACGGATTAGAAACGCAACTACTGATTGATGGTCTACCTGTTGAAAACGATTCTGATATCAAAGAGCGTCTATCCAAGGAAGCAAAGAATCCTACTACAAATGATAAGAACAATCCAATGTACGGCTGAACGGCCTTAGTGGATGCCCCGACTTAACTCCGTTGATACGAAGTTGGGTTGGGGTATTTTTTTGTACCTTCTTAACAAGAAGTACATAGATGCTTGATTTGGCAAAGGTTGTAATCTTGTCGTTTCAAAAGGAACAAGTTGTAAGTACGATGTTCCCGGAAGGCAAGAAACAGTATCGAGGGTTATTGAAGGCCCTATTGACCAGAATTGACGGACTAATTGAACGTAATAATGGTAAAATCAACGAGGAAATCGCATCAGAAATTATAATTGCTTCCATGCTGTATATCAGTAACGAAGCAGGTGAGGACGCGTCAGAAGACAATATCCACACCTTGGTTAACAGTTTCTTAAGTGGAGCAATGCTCGGATTCAACATCCCCGAGGGATGGGAATGAGCAATAGAAAACTGATTGGACAGCGATTGATGGAAGGCCGTAAGACTGGCCGTAGTAACCATCAGCGATTCCGTGCAGTTATCACTGAAAAGAAACGTGTGGCTGAAAAAGAAAAAGCCATCGGACCGAAACGAAAAGACGAGCGCAAAGACCGTAAAGAACGATTTGCGATTGACCAATTTTCTGATGACGAGGTATTACCTCATAGTGGAAACGATTCGACGTGAAGACCTCACCACCGAGTCTGCCGGTATTAACCCCGAAGAACGAGAACTATCGTATCAAGAAGGGGACCTGCTAGACGAGTATTTTGGTGATGCTAATATGAATCTGGTTACATCTGTAATGGATATTATTGTTCAAGACGCAATTAAGCGAGGTATCCCCCAAGAAGGCATTCTTGCTTTCTTCCAATGGAACATCAATACGATGTGGAGATACGTTGACTTACATGACCATCAAAGGCGTGGCGAAGTTGCCATGGACCCTGTTGGTTTGTCTGGAAACAACGTTACGGTGTCTTACCACTGTGGGACCGCCGCGTGCGACCCACTGACTGAGGAGGAATAACCCTCCCTAGATATGAGCGACCAAGAAGAAAATCTTGAACGTATCGCAACCTCCGTTGAAGGGGTTGAACTCGCGCTGAATGAAATCAGTGTAGCGCTTAACAAACTACTGGACTTCATTTCGGTAGTATCCTTTGAGGACTTAGAAGCGCAAATTGATGAAAAGAGCGAGGAACTTAAGCGCGTATGAATTACGCCTAGAATGCAAAACTGGTTAGATACCCAGTCATCCCGTATGAGGGATGTTATTCAAAGTGGATGCGCTGAACAGATGCCGATTATGTTGTCTGTTCCGCTCCCTTATTCATTCATTGAAAAAGCCCTAACCTATACCGCTGGAAAGTTCGATAAACGAAAACAAAAGCGAAGGTGGGGTTACGGTAGCGGCCAAACTGCGAATTATCGCGTGTCTGCTACTTGTGATGGAAACATGCTGTATATGTCGTTTACCTGTCTTGATACGGGTCTATCGGCAAACATCTATTCGCCAGTAAGTAACGGTTATCCGTTTAATGTAATCTGTCCAAAGATTGCACTAAACGTCCGTACTGATTCTGGAAGACCGTGGAACTGGAGCCCCAGTAGCGACGAAGGATTTGTTCTTGTTGCTAGTAATGAGGCATTCGGGATTCTATGCGACGGATGGACTGGGAGTATTGCCCCTGATGATTTATTTTTAAAGCAATCTCATCAGCGAACAATGGTCCAAAATATGGGCATTGGAATTGGAATGTGGGTCTATTCTGGCCTGCGTCCGTTCATTGCAAAGAAGGCTTCAGTGAATGATGCCGATTTTATTGAATACCGACGAAACAGGAATTCCAGAAATGTGATTCACTATGGCGTGGAAAATCCTATCATCGATAGGATTGAACCGTCTGCACTCGTTGGTGTAAAACCTGAACACGGGCGTTGGTTGCTTAACAAAGCGGCTAAGACTACGTCCAAGCAGAAAGGAGAACTGCTAATTCACTTTCGCGAAGGAACTCCTATGTTCTTTGGCGTAAGTCCAATGGGTACTGAACTATCCCTTGAGTACGATGCGTACGGAAAGGGAGGAAAAAGAGGAAAGTACCGTTCATATTCGTATACTGGAAAGGAACACCTCGTATCTATTCCGAGGGACAGTATTGGAACAAAGGATATTTCTAGTCTGGTGCAACATTCTGAACAGATGTATTTTGGCGCTAGCGACAAGAAAGTAATCCTAGGATGGAAGGTTGACGGAGTCTATTTCCTTTGGGAACATGACGTACAACAAACGGATGTAATTCATCCGATGATTGCCGAGATTGGTACAAATGAAATTGTACCACTGCAATGTGAAGTTGCAAGGCTACCAACTGTACGCGATGACTTCAAACTACCATCGTTCTTACAAGGTTACGAAAATATTGAGGAGGAAGAAGATATGACCCCTGAAGAAGCAAAAATTTTGATTCGATGGTGGAACGACCACGTAAACGCCGAAATTATGGCGGGGCGTCGTCCCACACAAGAATCTGTTGAATTGTTTGATAAAATCAAAACGCGTGCCGAATGAGGCACCTAGAATGCTAAGTAATAGTGTTATTGACCGATGGATTAAATTCATCGAGAAGAACCCTAATCTTGGTGCTGATAACTACAAAGAAGCGAGTGGAATTAAATATCGTGGACAGGAAGTATTTCCTTGGTCCGCTAGAACCAATTCCATTTATGGTGCTTCAATTAGGACTAGACAGTGTTTTTATTGGACATTGAAAGGGAACAGTATTGTTGATTCTAACAGTACATGGGAAGAATGTGAAACCGTTCTTCAGTACGTTCAAATTCAATTGACTAAGCACTTGCTAAAGAATCCTGATGAAACCGTAATTGGCACGAAGCAGGTTAGAGAAGCAATACAAGCAATCAACCAACTTGGCTGGGTGAACCTATGAAAGACAGAATAGAAGCGGCTTTTTGCGAGGACGAAATTATCGTTCCTAAACCGCTATTCGGCTTTACTATGGAAGGTTCCCATGAAAAGACCAATACTCAACTGAGGCAAATGATTCGCAATGACCGTCGATTAGACGACCCGTTGCAGAATTTTGATACTAGCCTCCGAAACGCTTTGCGAGAACACTGTAATGTGACTGGCAAAGATTACGACCAAATGCTCAAGCGTGCAATTGATGGAATGAAGATTCTACATGATGAAGACGGAAATTTGAAACTTAACGTCCAGAGAATCGAAAGTGGCCATCAAGATATTGCGGCTTGGGATGCTACATGGGTGGGAATTCCACCGATGGTCGTATCTGGAGAAGACCTTGAACACACTGTTGCGGTTACACCGGCTAGAATTTGTCTGGTCGCTAACCCAAATCAGTATGATGTTGAACTCAGAGAAGCGTTTGAAACTGTAATTGGACTACCATGGGAAGAAGTTGCTTATTCAAATCCTTTCTATATCGTTGCTAGAACTGTCAACGAAGAAGGACTGAAAAGTGTACATTACCCAGTTTCAATTTTGAACGATGTAATGGCAGTAGCCCTTAATTTGAGGCCACTGCATAATTCGTGGGAGTAATTCCCTTAGACCATGTCTACTGAAGATAATGGAAGCGGCCAGAAGCGAAAGCGCGCACCATCCGTGCGTGCTATGGACTTCATCCGCATTTACAACTCATCGGCATCTGTCGATGAGGTCGTCGAAAAGACTGGACTAGCGCGTCATACCGTAATGCAACGTGCGAGCGAATACCGCCGCAAGCATGGTATCAAGATGCGAAGGTTCCCACAATCTGCACCTGAGCGTAACGATTGGGCTGAACTTGCCGCATTCGCGGAGTCCGTTTTGGAAGAGGTCGGATACGAAGACCCATCTTCCTCGTCTGATGACGACACGGAGCCTACCGACAATTAGGCAAATTTTCGGTGTCCTAGCCAAAACCTAGGCACCCTAGATGTTTGTTAAAGAACATTTAAGCGCGGCCACTTATAGTGGCAACGACACTTCAATTAGATTCTACGCCTAAAGTAGAACTATGCGAAGTAGAATATAGTACTGTCATCGGCCGGGTAAGGACTTGACAGTATAGACGGGTAGTCTTACAAGGCAATTATTTTACTAATGTAAAATATGCGCCACTACCCTTAGACAATGTCTTTTATTGGCACTGCAAAGAAGGCTCTTTCCAAGGGCATCAAACTGACTGGACTTTGGCCGCAAATGAAGCGCGACGAAGCAGGTAACAAGACCGAAGAGGTTTCACACCTCAGCGGTAAGGTCGGAAAGGACCGCGATGGCAACGACATCGAGGTTACAATCCGCACGGGTGACACCTTCAAGGTGTGGCCTAACAGTTACAAGAACAGTCCGAATGCACCGGAATACAACCTTCAATTCTATGCTGACTCGCAAAAAGAAAGCGAGAACAGTAACGAATAATCGGGCCTAGCGCCCCTAGATGTTCAATATTCACACGAAAGAATATGAAACACCAGAAACTACGAAAGCAACTATTGGGACTACCTATCTGTTGAATCGTATGTCTGGACCAAGTACGCATTACGGCAATGGCAAAAGAAGCGATAATGCCGGCGTACAAGATTTTGGTATGCTAATGCCATGTTCTACAAGCAACGTTAAACTGATGACGTCCGAGCGACGTCTAAAGGCTAGAAACTGTACTACTGAGTTTACCCTTAGTGGTCATAATCTAGGAATTCATAACGGCTTGCAGATTCTACTAATCAAAAGTACAAGCGAAACCCGAGAAATGAACCAGTATTCCTCTCAAGGAAATGCTAACATTGTCCCGGGCCCTAATTTCACTGGAAAACTGCGTGCAGATTTTCCTACTATCGAGCGATACTATCTACTCGCCTTTGACCCTGACCTTTGCCATATTGTCGAAAAACAAGTAGGCGATGAAGTCATCTGGTATATCCAAGCGGATACTTCAGAAAAGGCAACTGAGTGGAGCGTTGACAACGATTTGAGAGTCTTCTATGATTCTAAGTCAGAAGAAGATAACGGGCGCGTGTACATGATGTTTACCTCGCTAGCAGGTATTGATTACTTGAAAGCGGCAAAACTTTGTCAGAATACAGAAGTTGCTCCACCGAGCGACCTGTATGATAACTGGGTAAAGTGGGTATTAGATTCTGCTATTGAAGAACTAATCATGACAACAGACCAAAAGGACATCGTAAAGGCAAAACAATGGGTTGCTCCAGTTGTGAAATACAGCGAGCAATTCAAAGATGCTGAGGAAATTTACCGTGTAGGCCACCTGCGATTTGTTAGGTTGGCTGATGGTGCTATTGGTGGAAAATCCGATAGTGTACTTGACCACGTGCAATGGTATGGCGTAATGCCTATCTTGAATGTTGAAAATTCTGTCCAGATTACATTGGACCAATCTTACTTCAACTATCATACACACACTGCATGTAAGGAGGCCTGTCAACACGTCACACTAGAACTTACTAATGGTAAGTATGCAATTGACGTGAACAAGACTTGCTTCTACTACGGAAAGAGGTACAAATATCCCTATGGCAAGAAAGCGTGGATTCTATCTATGCTTGCTAACAGCCAAGTCATCATCGAGAAATCTATCGCAGACAGGATTATTCCTGTTGGACAGATGGAAGATATGAGCGATATCGCTTACAATGATGACGACGATTTCCTAAATCGAATTTGAAGGCCGTATGGCCCTAGTTATGCAAAACAGCAAAGACAAAACGTCAAACGAATTTATCCGAGAAATCGGTGAAAAGTTTCTGGCTCCTGACCTCAACACCGCTATTTATTGGCGATTGAAGAAAGGCGAGGAGGAGTATGGACATAAGATTCGCGTGATGGATGATACGACTACTTGGGGTACGAAGAACAACAGTTGGCTAGAAATGGCTGTGGAGGAAATCGCAGATGCGATTATCTATGTCCTAACCCATTATCTTCGACTTATCGAAAACAACCAAGTAAACGAACAAGCGTATCAAATGACAATGCTTGCCGTAAGGCAATTGTCTGAGGTTTACAATATCATGAACCTCATTTTGCCGGAATGACCGGCCTAGATATGACAGAAGACGTAATTGATAACGGCTCTTTTATTATCACCAGTGAACACGGTGCAGTACCGGTTTTTGGACATGAAGCCAAGTGGCGAGTATCGAACAACTCAGTTCCATACGAAACACTAGTGGCCTTTTGCCAAGCGAACCAACTGAACGTTGCACTGGTACCCCCTCCGCGAAGCGGAAATGATTCGTTTGCACTTGCTGTGCAAATTTTCAATCGTCGTTCAAAGACGACTGTTACACTAAGCGAAGAATCAGATTGGGATGGCAACACTTTCCAAGAAACGTGGAGCGTTCGCGCGCTTTTACGTGGACGTGAGTATGCCTTGATTAGGGAACGATTGGGCAAGAAAGATGGGCGTAAGCACATTGTACAAACCCCAATTTATCGACTTGAATACGTGCCTTCCGCCGGTACAATTACCACGGAAGAATGGAGAACCAATTTCCAATTGCGTAGTCAAGGAATAACACAACTTACTGATGAAGAAGGAGTTTCAAAGCCGGTCGGACCGGCAGATGAAGCCTCCTTGCGAAGTCGTGTGAGAATCGTTCCTTACAGTCCCGATACTGGTATTGCTGATGTTGATGGACACATCGAAATGGTACAAAGACTACAAGACAAGTTTGTCGAGATGTCTACTACCGTGGACGAAGTGTTGATGAGGAACAAACTCAAGTCACTGATGGTAAGCCATCGTGCTGTTCCTGATTCCACCGTTAAGGGTGGTATTTATCAGATTGCAAACGAAAAGAAAGCCGAAGAACTGAAGGAAGGCGAGGTTCAACCTCACCTTACAACCCTTCGACCATTCGGATTGCTATTGCGATATTGGGGAAATCAAAACAAACCAGACCCTACTGCCAATGATGCAGTATGGGCCGACGATGACGGACGTGTCGACTATCGGCTACGCGGCGACCTTCGCCTAGTACCGAGAGTTAAGACAGAAGACCTACTGGAAGAAATGACAAATAACGTTGAGCAACAACTTAACGTCGCATTCGGTGAAATGCACGAGAACATTCGCGAACTACTTCGCGACCTCAAAGCCGAAGCACTTGACACGGAAAAGAACGCCAAAGGTGCTGAAAAGCAACAAGAGCGTCTGCGCAAGCGCGCTGAACAATTCCGTGACGAAAGTCAGAAACTACACCAGATGGTTGAGCAGTTCCAAGAACAACTTGGACGCGACCTCAATGTCCGTACTACCCCGTACAAGGACCAACAAGACGAACTTGATTCTCGTCTTGCCGCTATTCGTACGGTGGATGAAGTTACAGCAGACCGTTTCATGACGATGCTGGGAATGACCAAGGAAGAACCCAAAGCCGGTGGCTTTGATGGACTTGGTAGTTTGTTTGGTTAATCGGGCTAATGCCCCTAGACAATGAACAAAGTACGTTACATTAATCTTGACCGAAGAGAATGGTTTGAAATTAGTTGTTACGGTTCTATTATGGCAAACAACTCAGCAGTTGAAGCCAAATCCAAAGGACCTAACTGGACAAATCGCCAACAAGGTACTAGATATGGTGCCAAATATGAAGCAACCATAATGGTATACGGTCACGTACTACTTATGTCGGAAACCCCAGTAACAAGCGAACTACATGACCTTATGTCCGCGCAATCTCGCGAACGAGTAGGTAGTTGGCATGGAAACAGAATTGTAGTCCAGTACGTTCAAAATAATGGTAACTACAATGGAGTTGGAACCGGCGCGATGTTGAATGTTACACAAGAAGTAAAGTCCATGGGGCTTTCTTACTTGAAATACGACAAGGTCCTACTTTGATGGACCCTAGAAAATGAAGTGGAAAACAAACGAAACAAGATGTTACCACATCAAGAATGATGGAATTCGATGTAAATTGACGGCTGAACGAGGAGAGTATATGTGTGAACACCACCGCTACGACCTCCGTGCCTTCATGAAAAATCCTATCCAAACTGCTAAGAAATTCAAGCAGTATTGGGGAAAGGCGCACCACCCTGCGTGTGACAAAAAAGGGTCGCTAGTCTGCGACTGTCCGGATATCACGGATGGCGCGATTCTGGCGTTGGCATTGAAGCGAGGGAATGAAAAGTCGCTTTCGATGCATCCTACTAAACGTAGGCTAAACCACTTGGATATGCTGTTGAAACTAAGGCGAATCAAAGCCTACTACAATAGTATCACAGTGGATGACCTTTGGCTTCCACCAGAAGCCAACTGGCGCCAATTCCGATTCTTCGTTTACGACCGGCGAGCAAAACTCGTGCGAGTCCAGAAGATTAAGGATATCATCAATACCAAAGAAAAACTACTGAAGCACTTGCGAAAGCATACTCCACTGCACGTCTATTACAGTACGAGCAGATGGATGCGGCCGCAAAGTGTTGGACCAGACCCCCATTCTAAGGGGGGACGAAGGAAATTTAGGAAACAAGGACGAAACAAATGGCTTGACAATCTATGGATGGGCCAAGGGTTTTATGTCGATGTTGACTATGAGATGAAAGATACAACGATGGCCGCTGAAATGACTGCAAAAGTCATCAGATGGTATCGTGATAATGTCGATAGATTCCCTAACCTCACTATTGTAAGTAGTGGTGGTAAGGGGTTCCATGTTATCGATTTTAACTTTGTACATGAAGTACACCTAAAAGGCCAACTGCTAAAGGGTTGGCAAGGGGCGTATGACAAGAAATACGAGAAGAAAGGACTGACTCCGATGGCCGTAAGGCAAAACATCAGTCGAAACTTCAAGCGTATGCTTGTTGAAGAAATGAAAAGGGATGGGCTATTGGTTGACTTTGAAGTAACACCAGACCCCAGACGAATCATTCGCCTACCGGGTACTGTACATGGTAAGCACATGACAGTGTGTAAAATCATTTCAGCAGATGACCTTCTTGATTGGGAAAATCAGGAGATTGCGTGATGTTTATGGGCTATTGCCCCGTCACCTAGACTATGTCTAAGGAAGAAATGACCAGTCCAGATGGCCAAGGCCATCTGAGTTACCACCAAATGGTTGCCGCAAATGAGCAACTTATTGAGAAGTACGGCGAAGAATACCGTGACAAGATTGGCGGAAAGTACACCCATTCTGATGGAACGCACTGCTATGTCGGTGCGCTCTTTGAAGAGTTGGGGTACCCACTACCAGAACGCGGGAAGGATTTTGCAAACGGTTCGTCCGTTGGCGGAATCAAGTCTTGGCTGGAAAAGAACCATGGAGTTACCATGAACACGAACTTGCAACGTGCCCTTCAAGCGGCACAAATCAAGAACGACCGAAGGGAAACTTGGGGTTCTGCGGCTGATGCTTTTATGCAGTCGTACCGAAAGGCTCACGCGCAAGAACAATTGAAGACTCAGGACGTGAACAAGATTTCTATGGAATCTAATTCAGGTACTATCTTCAATGGTTCAACAACCGTAAGTGACAAGCAGACAAAGTCTGTTGGTCAAAAAATTTGGGAAGACTGAACGGCCCTCGGGCCCTAGTGAAACCTAACGAATGTAAGGTATGCTTCAAGAGCATTGGCAAAGGCAAACTTTGCTACGAATGTAGACATGAAGCAAGATGTAGAACCATGCTAAGGAGAAAACAATATCCTTGGTGGATGAAACATGAATGAGGCCATAAGGCCCTAGATGGCAAAGAAGACGAAAGTCTGTATTGTGGATGGTTGCAATGGCAACGCAGTCTACAAGCCAATGGTGAAGACTGGCAAGGCGTTCAAAGAACGTATCTTGTGTATGAAGTGTTGCAAGGCGTTTCTTGCTGAACACAACAGTCTATCTAATGTCCGCGTGAGTTTGCGCGGAATCAAGGCCAAACTTTGACGGCCCTAGTTGACACAAGCAAAAAAATTTGAGCAAGTGACTGGAAAGTCGCTTGCGGCACAATCAATTGTTACACCGTTAATTTCTATGGGAGTTGTAAACTATCTACTTGAAGATGATGGAAAGATGATGAGAACCGCTAAGAAAGGCGAATCTATGTATCCTTTCAAGGCTAGAGAACTAGCCCATTCATTAAGCGAAGGACTGCGACAGGCCTTTGAAGAATGGAACTTGAAAATTCTTAACAAGTATGATATTTCTATTTATGACCATTGGGATTGGACCAGCCGGCCGATGACTTACCGTGCTACCGGACGTAACATGATTTTGACAATTATGCAAAATGTTAGTCAATTATTGACAAAAGAAGGATTCAGAGTTGACTTTGTGTGGGAACGAGTGAATGCATATCACACGTTTTCTAACACAAATGAACCTGATACTGAGTGGGACACGGACTATGATTCCAAACGCACAATTACCATCTTTCACTTAAGCCGTGAGGCCTATCCTGAACTTGAACTACCTGAGTTCTCGCACAAGGATAAGAACGAAAAGAAGAAAGCGTGGATGCAGGTAAGACCTGCAATGAACGTAAGATGGGATGCACCCAGCGAAGATGAGGTGGAAGTTCTAGCAGACAAGATGCTGTACGAACTTACTACAACTGAAGAAGAACTGGCTTTGGACAAAGCCGAGAATCTTGATTCTGAAGACCGAATGTTAAGAATTGGCGGTTCGACGATAAAGAGGAGTATTTTGATTCCTCTTGACTCGGAGAACGAATGACGGCCCGAAGGGCCCTAGAATGTTCATTATGTTGAAACGCGGCCTTGCTTTTATTGCAGGCCGGATTAAACCAATGAAGCACTACGACGAAGTTCTTGAAATTGAACTTGATGTGCCGGGTAATCCAACGAAGATTCGACTAGGATATGATGGTGCTAAAGTAATTCTTGCTATTATTGAAAGTAATGATGTTACCTGTACTCATACAATTAATCCTAATGACGCCGAAGAATAATTTGGCCTAGTGTACAATGACAAAGACCGAGCCCCGGGGGACCATGTATGTCCTCGATGTAACCGGGGATATTGGACACTGCGTCAGAATCAATCACCGATGAATGAAGCCCAATGGGTGATTCATGCGTGTGTATTCTGTATTGACAACAACGCCGCTAAAGCGATGGGTACTTCCTATGCTCGTATTTTCAAAGAGCATAGAAGCACCGAAGCATTAGACGACTTGTTCTTCAGAACTAATGACGCATTAACACAAATTGCGCGATTCCGAGCGAGAATCCGCTACTTGACCGAGGATTGATTCCTCTTAGACCATGACGACTAAATTGTCAAATGGAGCCGTCCAATTGTTGGATGTGATTACGAAAATGCCGGGACACTTCCGAGATGACTACATGCTTGCCGCTGGAATCAAGCGAGCAATGTGGAACAAACTCAGTGGAGAACTCCGACGTAACGGAAGCGCATACGCAGAACGGGCGACTGTAAACCGAAACGGCAAAACTACTACCGACTTTAGGTGGTATGCCGGTAAGAAGCCAACGGGCACAGCCCGTGCTAGAAAGACGAACAAGACACCTCCGGCTGTACGCCGAGGGCAAGTTCGCGCAAGCACGCGCAAGACGGCTGTAAAGTCGAAACCTGTAAAGGCAAAGCCAACCAAGAAAACTACAACTACAACAAAGAAGAAGTCTGTAAAGAAGTCTTCTTCAGAATCTTGGGTTTGGAAACCGGAAGAACTTGAACTGGTTCACAACCTTTGGAAAGAAGGTTTGACCGACAAGCAAATTTCAGCCAAAATCGGAAGAACGGCGTGGGCTATTCGCGGTAAGCGAAAGACCATGCGCTGGGTTACAGAACGTGGAAAGAAGAATCCACACAAGGAAGCCGCAAAGGCTGAACCTCTTTACGAGGTAACAATCGTGGAGCATCCTGAAGTGGAATCACTTGAGGAATTGCCTGAACCCCAACTTCTAATGAACAAGGATTTTGCCATAACTCTAGCGGATATTGGCATCGCACTTGATTCAAAGATTGGTGTTATGATGGCACGACTTGGTCGTGTTGAAAAGCGATTGAATAAACTTGAGAACTCCTTGAAGGAGAACAGCAAGGCTGACGAAGCCACCGTCAATGTGATTGGTGAACTTGAGAAGGCCCTGTCTGCACTCAAAGGAAATCTGTAAACCAAATAATGCGGCCTAACGGCCCTAGTGATTACTCCACATCTCACGAAACCAAGACCTACCTCGTGGACCGTACCGAACTCCTATCTCGGGTTGTTTGGCGGTACGGGACTTAAGAAAATCCAACACGTAAGGGTCATCTCTGGTTGATGTGGAGAGGTAGGTATCATCCAAAGGGGTTCTGCCCCGGAGGATAGATACCTTAGACATGGGATTAGAAATTCATGCTCTCGGACCTAACGGTGAAGACCGTATGGTTCGACATTTCACAATCTGGAATTACCGCCGCTGTATTGCAGTGGCCGGGTATACTGCCGGTTTGATAACAAAGGAACGACTAGAAAAGGAGTTCAGGGAAACTGCTGATTTGCAATTGTTTTCCAGTGTTAAAACTGATGACGACGGAAACTACATCAACCCGATTGATGGTAATGTTCCAGATGATGAAGAATTAAACCTCGATATTACTCCACCTGAAAAGAGTGATACCGAGTATTTGTACGTTAGTACGATTCGGGACGATGATTTGATGCCTATTGGCGCCACAATCAAGGCTCCCAAGATATGGACAGAACAACTTCCAAAAGGAGCCGCAAAGCCTGTATTGACTTCAATGATTAAACAAAATATGCAAACCGAGCAATTGCTTACGGATGTCGTTTACGAGTTTAGTCAGAAAAACAAAGTACAGAAACTTGACGACTTTACAAGGAAGGATGCCCGCGGAGTAGCCCTATTGGGTTGTGAAACGAGCGATGTTGTTCATGATGGATTTCACGTACGGTTTCTGGGTATGGTACTCAGTTCCGGTATGATGGATTTCATTCAGGAGGATGACAAATCTAAGAGGAAAGTACTAGATAGTGCTTTTGAATCGTGGGAAGAAGCAGGTAGCATTGCGCCATTCAACGGCGTATGGATGCAAATTGCTTTAGACCAACGTATGAAAATTAAGTGAGGGTAGAACCTCCTAGATGGGAAAACTAACAGATATACCGGAGGTTGAATTTGTAATCAAAATCTTCCTCATTATGTATCTCACAGTAAGGCTAATTGTTCTCGTATGCCTACTGCCATTTGCGTATGTGTATCATACGACGCGTAAGGCAGTAACCAAAGGGTTCAGTTGGCTGACAACTGAGCCCTGATTTTTTTGGCCGTATGGCCCTAGATGACTTCTGAAACTAGAAGTACTGTCTATACAGATGGTTCTTGCCCGGGTAATCCGGGCCCCGTTGGTGGACTTGGAATTTACATTCCATCACTGGGCCAAGCATTGTCTTGGAGAATCGAGGACGAGGATATGACGAACAACCGAGCAGAACTATTGGCGGCTATACTGGCGCTGATTGTTGATGATGCTAGTTCTATTGACATTCATACCGATAGTGAGTATGTATCTAAGAACAGCGTTGAAAATCTAGAGCGTTGGCATAAGAACAACTACATGGGTGTTGCAAATCAAGACCTATGGAAGGTAATGTACGCTTTGATTTACGAAAGTAATCGGTTTGTCTACATGACGCATGTGCGTCGTGGTTCTTGTACTGGAAATGTAATTTCGGATGCACTCGCGCAAGGCGCGTCTGCGGAACACGAAACTTACGTTTGGGACTATCGAGTAGACCTAAACCGTTGGTTAGAAAGAAATTCTAAGCAACGTGCAACTCTTACTCGCCAGACAAAATTGACGATTCCGTCAAGAGCGCCTGTCGAGAAGAAAACTGTGGAGAAGAAGAAGACCGGTTCGCTGGGCTTCTGATGACGCTCCCTAGAGATATGATTAAAACCCGCTTTGCGTAAACTACGAGCAATGGGGAACCCTTTAACGAAAGACCAAATCGGGGATTTGGAAACACTGATTGAGTTTTGTAACGAAGATATGCACGAGTATGTGCAATTCGCTTACATGCTAAATGACGACCTACCTGAGAAAACTGCGTTAGACGAAGAACGTGACGCAGTGGCCTTTGTAGAAGGAATTGTTAATCGAATCAAAGTAATGGAAGAGAAGAACGAATTATCGCATCTTCATCTTGCATATCTTATGCAAGAATTACATACACGCGGAGTCGCTAATCTGATTCGCTCGCTTGATGCGGCGAAGATTGACCGATTCCGCTTAGACAATGTCTAGAGAACTATCTAGAGTTCTGGATAACCGTCCTGTGAATATTCAAGACCCACAGCATCCATGCTACCCAGTAGCATCTGTTGTAGGCCATCACGGTAGCGGTACAGAAATTGCACTTCACAAATCCCATCATGGCGCGGTACTTACCTCGCTTGGTGGGGAACTGGTGAAAGAAATTCTATTTCAGTGTCGTATTGAGAACTGGCAAGAAGGGGCTACGGTAAATGGACAAACACGATTTTGTTCCCATCCCCTTGAAATGCTGTTAAAGTACGAACAGTTCAAGGAACTTGGAATCGATGTAAAGCACATTCTAGCGATGCTACAATACGCTGAAGACTTACAAGAAGACCAAGAATACTTGAAAGAACAAGAAGAAGTAGAAGTAAAACTAAACTTGGAGGAATGACCTCCTTAGACTATGACATTCAGTAAAGACGAATTCATGGAGGATATCATGAACAACTCGATGTGGCCAAGCAATCTAGAACTTGATTGGGACCGAGTACATGAACTAGCAGTTGCAATGCACGAAGCAATTGAAGACAGTATCAATGAACAACAAGACCTAATTCAGGGCTTGATTTTGATGGAATGGCTGTCCAGTGTTGCTACGATTAACTATCGTGCGCTTCGTAACCAAATGATGGGACAAATGATTGACGGTGATATGACTACCGAAGAAATCTTTGCCATCAGAATGACCCCTAAGCACAAGCAAATTGACATTGATGTTTCTGAAATTTTCAATGGTGGAGGTAATATCGAGGACCTGATGAAGGGAATCGGTAATGCTATCCAATCAGCAATGCAAGAGGTTCAAGAAGAAATGAAAGGCAACCCTATGGCTGATATCCTAAACCAACTTAAGGCAACAGGAAGTAACGAAGGAACAGAAGAATCCTTCGCAAGTATCCTTAACGCCCTAAAGGAGGCTGTCGAAGATGGCCCCACTGAGGAGGAATGACCTCCCTAGATGTGTGCTGAGAAGCAACACGATGAACGCGTTAGATACTGTGGTATAGCAGATGCGCACGGACTTGAATCCTTCCAAAAGAAGGAAACTACAAGTCCGCGAAGCGTGTTCATAATGCAAATGCGCGCCAGTCTAAACCGACAAAGGCACGCTGTTTACTATGAAGTTGAACTATTGCCCAAGTATGCTGAACGCGTCTTGGAAATTTTGAATGGAGATTTAAACAAGTATATGGCGCATGGTGTAAACCATACGAAGTTTGCCTATGCTCTCCTCCATTTGAAGGACATGGACCTTGTACCCACCTACGGTGTAGCGGCACAAGGTTGTTCTGATAGTGACCTGTTTAACTCATGGGAATTAATCCCAAACCCACGGCTTGACCCGTACGGTAGGGATTATTCCGATGCGGAGGAATGACCTCCCTAGATGAAAGACGACAACGGAAAAGAACTACGTGTCATTCATTCAAGTTTTGCAAGTATCGAAGAACTGATTAAAGAAGTACAGTATCTTCGCGATGAAACTAATCATCCAACCTGTAATCAAGATTCACCTGAGTATACCACTGACTGTATTTGCAGTCGGTTTGACTGGGTAATTGATAATTTACGGGCAATGATAACGGAGGACGAATAACCTCCCTAGTTGACAAGCAAACGAATTGAAAATATTGCTTTGAAGAAATCACGGCGAAGTGATTGTTTGCATATGCATTCTGCGATTATTGTTGTTAAAGGACATGTTGTGTCTATTGGACATAATCGTAAATTGCGGGGTAATGGGGATAAAGGTCCTCATTCGATTCATGCAGAAGTGGATGCACTGCGTACTGTAAAGCCGGGGACTGATATGTCAAAGGCTGAAATGTACGTTTCGCGGTTCAATAAGAACGGCGGTCCACTGCTATCGAAACCCTGCGATGAATGTATACTTGCGATTCGGGAATCCGGAATCCGCAAGGTACACTATTCGCTACACTGTGATGAATTGGTATGGGCTACTGTAAAGGTATGACCCTGCCTTAGTGAAAGCAAAACAATGGCATGTAAGATTTGCAAATTTTTGTTATAGGCACCTTACTATGAATGACCTAGAAATGTCAGCCCAAGGGTTGATACAGGCATTCGTTGATGAAAAGGGTACGATGTTCGTACCCAATATTACTTCAGCGGCGTGGATTCTACGTCGCGATGGACGGTTCAAATGGACCGATGAAAAGTGTGCTATCTATTTTGTGGCCTAAGCCACCTAGATGCCGAAAGGAATCAAACACGGTTCACGCGACTCTTCAGTTGTAGCAAACAATTGTATGAATAACGCGTGGCACAACTACTTCGTATTGATGATGGAACATATAGACAAAGTACTCGATGAAGACCCTAACAACGTCTTTGTACGAGTTGGGTCTATGGGTTTCGCTTCCAAAGGAAAGTTAAGAACAAAAATACATTGGGAATACGGAGGACAAAACTACAAGTCTGCTAGCGATTTTAGAGGATTGCTTGGCGGCTTTGATGCTCATGCATGGGTTGAGTACATAGACAAGGATAGCGATGTAATAGTCGTTGACCCTTGGTTTGAATGGTACGGGACCGTATGTAAGTTGAACAATGTAAAGACTAAAGACAAGAAAAATTGTCGAGTTTACAGTCATTTACAAGACCATAAAGAACATGAAGCATTGCTAGACGCTATGGTAGACTTAACCATTGAAAGTGGTAAAATGTCCAAGTTCGTTCAAAGGTGTTTTCGGGAACTAAACGAACGCCTGAACAAATAAGAACTTGTAGAAGGAGAATCAATCTCCCTAGATGAATTCGTTGTTAGACGCAATTCAAACTATCGAAGACAGTGGGGACTTCGATGTCGATGCATGGCAGTATCTAATCGATAAAGGCCATGTATGGAAACTTCAGGGTTACTATGGCCGTATGGCTATTGACCTAATGAAGCAAGGAATCTGTATGCCTGCACCAGAAAGGCATACCGATTACTGGGGGAATATAGTCCCTTCACGTAACGATGGTTACTTTGATTCAACAGGAACGTGGGTATGGACCGACAACGCTGTTGAATTTGAGGAAGAAGAATAACTTCCTATCGGCCGAAAGGCCCTAGTGTACAAAGCATATACGACTGAATGTACTGTCTGTAAAAGCGAGTTTACCTACGACCGACGCGTCCAAACCAAAGGAAAGTTCCGAGGGAACTGGATGGGTCGTGGAAGGGAAACCTGTTCGCAGGCTTGTGCAAAGAAGCGCCAAGTGAATTACGCGGCCCGGAGTAAAGCCGGTAATGGTAATACACGAACGGCGCGTCGGACTATTGTTAATCGTATGAGTCGAAAATTAGGAGGAGTGGAAAGGCACAACCTTAACGAATTCCAGATTCTAGAAAAACTAGAGGAACTAATCGACTATATGATTGAGGAAGTACCTCACGATGAGGTAACTGTACAACAGAACTACATTGATGCAGTCAATGACTTACTTGAGTTGGGTCTGATTAACGAAGACCAACAAGTTAAGATGTTGAAGATTGCTGAAAAGTGGAACTAACGGCCTACGGGCCCTAGACATGAGTTGGAAATCCGACATAATGAAAAAGACGATTAGTATACATTTGTTTTGCGAACAACTAGCAAAAGATAACGTTGAACTAATTGATGTAGTAGACTACTACGATTATATTGAAGACACAATATGGGATTTACCCCCAAAAACCGTGGATGAAATAGTCAGCGAAATACGTGACTATGACATGGTTACACTGATATGTCTTGATAATAACTACGAACCGCCTGCAAAAAAGTGGGTGAAACTCGTACCTTGTAATCGTTGGCCTGATATTATTGCCGACTATACTTACGTAACCACGAGTAGCAAATCTAAACCAAAAACAGGTGCAAAATCCAATGCTGTTGAAGACGCAATGTGCTTCTTTGACAATGAAGACCTGCTGTGGGAATATGCGTGCGAGGAAATAGATAGACTTGAAAATGAAATCAAACAACTAAAGTCTATGAGGCCCTAATGGCCCTAGATGAATGAAGAACCATTCACGGAAGTTACTGATGAGGAAGACCTCAATTTACTAGCAGTGCAATACCTAGCACTGAAAGAAAACGAGCGTGTCCTTAAGCGTAACATTGCTATTATCAAGAAGAAGATTGAAGGCTTCCTTGATGCAAACAAAATGTACCACGCCGAAACAAGTACGCACCATATTACGCGTACCTTGTATGACCAACAGACCTTGTACAACAAGGAAGAGTTTACGCGTAGGTACGGCGATAAGTGGGTAACCAAGCACTGTAAGAACAGTCCGCGTTCCCGACTTACTGTAAAAGAAAAGAAAGAGGCATGAGCCTCCTAGATGGTATGGGAATCCCAATATACTGTTACATTTGACGACCCTCGTTATGAACATGGTCCTGTAACTCCCGGATATCGCCCGATAGAACTTACCCATGAAGAACTGGGTTGGTTGTTCAAAGAAGCGGCGAAGATGTGGGAATATTATGATGAAGGAACTTGGACTGTACAACGAGCGTTGGACTTTTTCGCCTACAAACTAGAAGCAATTGTAGAAGAAAAGTATAGTGAGGCATGAGCCTCTTAGAGGAGTTGGGCAAAGAATGAAAACTAGCCTGATAAAAAGCAAACGGAGTTGGCCACCGGGGGATACTCCTCCCAGATGTCTGATAATACAGACTACAATGGTTGGACCAATAGAGAAACTTGGGCTGTCGCATTACATATCGGCAGTAGTGAGGAAATCTATCGTCCATACCGTAACATTGCTATTGAACTTGCAAGGCAAGCAAAGGAATCGCATCCAGATGATTGGATTAACGAAACCAACTATGCTTGTACTCGTGTGTTTGAAGAAATTGTAACTGAAGACTTTAGTCTTGATACATACTACAAACCTGATGACATGTTCACTATCCCGAAGCACTTTGCTAATGCTATCAATGATATTGGTAGTGTAGGTCGAGTTAACTTTAGGGAGATTGGCAAAATGATGGCGGAGATGGGAATTGAAGTTGTCAACAATGAGGAGGAAGAATAACCTCCCTAGGGGCAGAGTAATGCTGCAAATAACGAAGGACGAAAGGCTCTGAGAGACATCCCTAGCCCTTGACAAGTGCCAGTCTAGAATGGTGCGGAATTACTTGACAGATTGCTCTGTCCCACCGGAGAAATAAACTCCCTAGACATGGGAAGTAGACCCTGTGATGTGTGTGGCGGAAGGGCCACACGATTTACCAAACACGCTATATGCGGTTCTTGCCTTGATAATGCAGTTGAACTCGCAGTATTGCGTAGAAAGGAATTTGATAGTGCATGTAAGGCACTGTTGAATGCCCTTCAACAGGAGGATTGACCTCCCTAGATGCCATACAATGGTAACCATGCGTATGTATCCCAAGAGGCTTGGGATGCATTTCCTGACGAAGTAAAAGAAACAGCAATGATGTGTAATATGCCCGTTGGTGGGCCATACACGCGACCCGGTAGAATTAATGCTCTTGATGACCAAGGGCAACCGGGATTTTCTAGTCGCTCGTTAGGATGGGAAAACGATGAAGTTGGAACGGAAGTAAAGTGGGACGTTAGTGATGACGTTGCCTACTTTGGTGCTATCTGGAGTCCATACAAAATGTGGAAGATATCGGAAGATATCGTTATGTTAAAAATTATCAATTTCGGTGATGACGAAACTGGACACGAGTCCATGTGGGTTGAAGTAACCGATGGTAATGAACGAGAAGGGATTGGTATTCTGAAAAATCAACCCTTTGGTATTCCATGGCTAAACTTTGGTGATGTAATCCGCTACGGCGGAGGTACTGATGAATCCAAAGCCGGCTTTATTGAAAAAATCGCGGAGGAAGAATGACCTCCCTAGGAGCAGGGCTGACCACCCTCCGGACATTGGATGCAATACTTGGCAGTTCACCATCCATAAGCCGGGTTTAAACTGGAATTGACCATGTCATGCCCTGTTCCACAGATGGAAATTATCGACGAAGATGATGAAGAAATCAAAGAACTGATGCGAAAAATCGCGCGAAAACAAATCACACTATGCGAAGATTGTGATACTTTCTTTCCATACATTCCACAACGAAAGCGCTGTGATGAATGTACGCGGGAACATAAAAACGCGTACCAACGTAAAATAAGAAGTAGCCCTGAACACCAAGCGTGGAGAAGGGCTTACAGAAGAAGGCCTGAAGTTTTGGAGAAGAAACGCTTGTATGACAAAGAATACCGCAAAAGAAAGGGGCCTAGAGTCCTTACTGCGGCGCAAAAGAAAGCGAAAGCAAAGCGAATGCGACTATGGTATCAGAAAAAGAAAAAGAAGCAGGAGGAAGAATGACCTCCGTAGATGACTGAAGATTCAGAAATCCAGAAACTAGAACACCAGTTGGATAAACTGGTGAACCGAGTTTCAGAACTTGAAGAACAAATCAACCTGATTCGTGCAAATTACGCTACGGTTAGTTACCTCAATGATAGGCTTTTGAATACCCTTGAGGAATGTGAACTACGGATGGAAGGGAACGACCGAGTAACGTTTGAGTTACTAAATGCTGTTGAAGACATGCAGAACGTTCTTTCCAAAGAATTAGACGTTGAATTTCAGAACAAGATGATTGGATTGTCCATCAACAGATGGGCGTCCGATATGCGAACTCGATTTCGCAATCAAAGTGGTCGTTAAATTGGCCCTAGTATGTTTGATGTATTCCTTATGCAGGGACCATCGGGAAGCGGAAAAAGCAGTTGGGCTAAACAGATGAAAGAAGCGGCTATCGAAGCCGGTTATCTTACTACTATCCTTTCTGCTGATGATTATTTCCGTGATGATGATGGAAATTACAACTTCGACCCTAGGATGCTTAACCGCGCTCACATGAGCGTTGTAACTAAGGCATTCAGGCTGATGAATCATGCGGCTGAGTCCGAAGACTCGTACCGCATTATCATTGATAACACCAACATGGAACACTGGGAATATGACGCAATCGCTGTGATTGCCTATGACCTCGGTGCAAGACGTGTTGTTCTGCAAAGAGCAGACATTTTGGGAGAAGATGAATTTAGAGCAAAGGGCGTTGAAGAACTCGATACCCTTGCTAGAATTCTACATCATCGACAAGACAAAGGAATGGACTATACCGTTATCCTGCGTCAGTTGATGAAGTACCAAGATGGGTTGTCTGAGCCCGATTACGGCTCAAGAATTCAAAGCCACCATTTTATCGAAGTAAGAACGTTTACTACCGGGTTGAAATAAACCCCTAGATATGCCGAGAGGTAACGGATTAACTTATGACTACCCAATACTCCGTGAAGCCATTTGCGAATTTTTGTATGGCTTGGAGATGGGAGATATCTACGATGGGCGAGATTTAGTAACCCATCTAAGTACATATCCCGGATTATCTAGAAAGGACAAAGAGAGCAAATACGTTTTGAAAGAACGTGCGTTAAGGCGTTCTCAAAATTTCTTTATTCAGATTGCAAACCGTATTACTGAAGCAGAAGAACTACCTATTGTCCAAAAATGTTGGACTAGAGCGTACCGACGCAAAAGCACTGTTTTAGGACATGAAAGTCCATTTAGTAGTTCTCAAAGGATGTACTTACATATTGGCGAATGACGCCTTAGATGTTGGAAGGTCTATTTTGGACTGTACTAACCGGTGTATTGTGGGGCTTCGGCTTCGCGGCCGGTTGGTTCCTATTACAACGACTGATTCAGCGATACCGTAAACCCGGTAGTGGAATCAGATACATCTGACGCCGCTAATGCGGCCTAGATATGAAAAGAATCGACTTAAACGATATTTTCGACGACGAAGGTAAGTGGGCTATCATGCCTAGTGAAATCGTCGAGGCTTTGAAGCAAGCCTACTTTGAGTTGGATATCCAACAAGCAAGGATTGACGGTTTAGCAGAAATTTTCCATGATATCATGGAAGCACAAAAGGAAATGCATGACATTGCACAGCGATTGAACACGTTGAAAATGCAACCGTTCTTTACGCACAAATTGATTGCAGAACTAGCCGAACCAATCTTGCGAGATTAATAAAAGGTCAATTATTGACCCTAGTATGACGAGAATCGAAATACACTTGACTTACGATGAAAACGGAAAGGCGTACAACCTATGCAACAGGTGTGGTACGCGTTACCGATACAAAGGTGGAAGCGGCTTTTGTAAAACAGAATGCCAAACCGAATGGAATAAGATTCGGGACGCAACTTCCCGTGCCGCTAAAATCAAACGCAATCGTGAGGCTAAGGACTTGGAAAGGAAAAGGGAACACGAGTTCCAGTCCTTATCTGAGGAGGAGAAAAATCTGCTGTTCCAAAAGCAAATTGAAACGACAATGCGCAACCAAGAGCGTATAATGATGATTCGCAAAACACGCGAACGTATTAACAAAGAACTTGCTGAGAAAAGGGAGCATGAAAAGAAGTACGGTAAGTACAAAAAACAAAAACGTATCAACCGTAACAGATAACGCGGAACTCCTAAATACATGCGCTACTGCGCCTAGTCCATGCAGTCAAGAACTGTACCAATGCGGACATATGACCGCACGTGGGATGAAATCGAAACAATGCTTAGTAGCGCCAAAGCGGCGGAACGCATGTGGATTGATTCTTACTTTAATTCCAAGAAACTAGAAGACATTGAAGGACAAAAGGATGCCGCGCGAAACAAGAAAGCGTTAGAAGGCGTCATTAAGACACTTCAATGGGTACTTGGAGAAGAAGGGGTAGAGAACCCCCTATACTGACCGGATGGTCTTAGTTATGTGTGGAGCAATTCCTACGCAATGTGAAAAGTGCGGTACATGGTACCGTATCTCAAAACTATGCAACTGTAATGAACAGAACACTGATTCGGCCGAAAGGCCCTAGATGCAAACCGCAATCGACAAACTGCGAAAAGCAATGAAACTATCTAAAATGGTTCTAGACGAACCAATGGGCATTGAAGCCGTGGATAGTATGAGGTTAACACTGGTACTTCACGAAATGCACACAACAATGGAAGAAGTGTTGAAGATGTTAACCGAATAAAGGCCCAGCGGCCCTAGTGAACCCAATTTTAATTGGAACGGTGTTTGTGTTATTCATGTTCGTAATGGTGGAGGTCATCTACGTCATGATAGACAAGTATAGCAAACACAAGGCACTTCTGAAAACAGAAGAAGAATAATCGGCCGGATGGCCCTAGATGGACCAAATATTTTGGTTAGGCGTGCTTTTAGTATTCATTGGAATGGGTGGATTAGAAACAATTGAACACCTTGCACACTACATACGAAGGCACTTGTCAAGAGAACCAATAGCGACGGCATTATTTGTAGTCGGTATCGGACTAATGCTGGTCTAAGGACCTTAGATGGAATGGTTTTATTCTGTTACTATCATTCGCAAGATGCAGTCCTTAGAGGATGGGCATTTGTGGAGTGATATGATGCCTGATGAATTACATCAGGAAAAGTACAACTTTGATGGTTGGGAAGCAACTATGGAGCCTAGGACAAACGCAAAAATGCTGATGGGTGTAGAGCCAAAAGTAACGGCCTACGAACTCTTCTGGTATCCAAAGACCATTGAATTAGCAACTGAATTGATTACGTTGCTAGACAGTATGAAGGAGCATACCCTCTTTGAGAATTGCGATTTCAAACTTACTATCATACCAAAAGATACTGTACTACAAACGGCCTAACGGCCATAGATGACTTCTGTAAAAGGACGTCAGCAGGCAAGGAAAACAACAAGCCTGTATACAAATGAGAAAGCGATTGCTAAGTATTGGTCATACGTAAACGTGACCGATGTAGATGATTGCTGGGAATGGAATGGACAAAAGGGCGGTAAAATGTCCTTTATTGCATCTGATGGAAGACAGACATTTCTGTCTAATAAGAAAATGATGTATTCGCAAGTAATGGATAATGTTCCTACGGGACGTATTCCTTCATTAGTGAATCTATGCGGAAATCCTAATTGTCTAAACCCTACTCATTACGAACTGAAAGTAAAACTACCGACGAGAATACATCCGTCGAAAGTAGTTTAGACCAGTAACGGCCCTCGGGCCCTAGGTATGTCTAATGTACAGACTGCATGGGAACAGGTACGTCCCCTTTTACTAGAGGTTGCGAATATTATCCAGCCTCTTTCTGATGAGGAGCAAAACGAAGTTGCTGGCCTCATGGAAGAATGGATGAACGAAAATCCACTATAAACGCCCTAGCGGGCCTAGACATGTCTGAAGAAAAAGACGACCGGGTAGACTTTGAGTTTGTCCGAGATGCTATCGAAAACCAAGACCGTGAAAAAATGGAAATCGTCGCGAAGGACTTCATTCGTTGGATGAAGGAATCGGATGAACATAATGGTCTTTACGAACTAATGGCAGCAACTACTGGAATGTCGGAAGAAGAAATTGATGCTTTCATTCTTGAACAAGTAGTGGCAAAAGCCGCTGACCAAGAAAGTGTACAAGAAGCACTTGACAAAGGAAAGAAGGCAATTGCTAAAGATGAGAAATCGCGTAAGCCTTTGGGTTGGGCGATGGAAATTATTAGTGAAGAAGAATTGAAGAAATTTCGAGAAGACAACCAATAAAATGGCTTAACGGCCTTAGATGTCAGACGAAAAGGATGACCTAATCGACAGACTTACTACCGCGCTCAGAACAATTTACGTTCTTGTTAGCGACCGAGCCTATAACCAACGAAAACACGGTATGAGGGCTATTGACGGTAGGAAGATGTTGGAAGACTGCGACGAAATACTGAAAATAAACGGCTTTTCAATGAAGCCAGACCCTTACTATCAATCTGAAGAATTTCTACGAGAAGTAGAAGAAGAATTAGAAAAGATGGTTGAAGAAGGTATTTTGGTACGTCTAGAAGAAGAGTAACGGCTTAACGGCCTTAGATGTTAGACATTCGTTTTGAATATGACGAATCTTTTGGTCCCGCGTACAATTACGAATTGGGATACCTTGAAGCACTAAAGGAAACGCTAAGACTTGCTTTGCAACAGCAAAATCAACTCATGGCTACATTCCTGAAGCGCAGGATTGAGGAACAAGAGACATCTGTATTTGCAGAAATCCCCAATGATATCAAAGAGATTCAGGGATGGGGGGAAGAAGAATGAACGACTACAACTACGATGGTTCAGTTTGTTTCAGTTGCCATATTTCTTTACCGGCAGTTGATATTGATATTGACCATCATGGTCTTGTGGTACCTCGGTATTGTAAGACATGCGAAGAAGCAATTTGGAACGCGGAGGGCTACGAGATGCCTGAAAACACGCGTTCCGAAGACGCATGGAAGAAAATGCAAGAGCAAGAGGACTAAGAATTTCGGCCTAACGGCCCTAGATGACAAAGAAGATTGACTTGTCAGAATTTGATGCAATCACCAAAGGCGAGTGGCGGATTATCCGTAACACGAACGCAGTTGGCGGAATTGATATCGGGGCTGTTGACCCCGCAATGCCCGATGCTGGATACAGACCGGTAGTGCAATTTACTGCACAGTTTGGCGACCAAGTTATGCAAATCGAACGTGATGTTGCTGACATGAAGGCCATTGCCGCTGTACCGAAAATGATTGCTGAATTGAAAAGAATGTATGACCGAGAAGCAGAACTTCTCCAAGCACTGCACATTATTGAAGCAGACTTGGCTGAAGGCATCAAGCAAGGTAGCATTCCTATCACATCAAGTGAAGGACTTAGTGTAACTAAGATTCGGAACTTTGCAAATGACGCTTCACAATAAGTGTCCTAGAGAACAACCTTCCCCTACTGGGGGAGTAAGAACCGTGGGGTTTGCTGAACGAAAGTTTGGTAAGCCCTGCGGTTCTTTTTTTTTGTCGGAATTTTCTTTCCATAGAATTTAGGACGATTATTTTAGAGGGGCCATGGAGCCGCTTTTTCATATGAAAAAATTCTGTCAAATTTGACAAAGAACTAGCATGGCTTCGCACATTGGAAGTGTGTGGACTCCGGGCTGTAAATTGAAATCGCGGTATCCTTTGATGGATACGGGTTTGTTGACCTTGACCTGAACCTCTTCGTGTCCAAAGGTCATCTCAGCGGCAAAGAACAGGAGGTCCATGTCCTCCAAGTGTTCCTTGTCGATTACCATGCAGGCGTAGCCCTGCTTTAGGTTGATACCACCGGGCATACGAAGAAGTCTACGTACATCACCAGTAACACTAATATCAAGTTCAACAGCATACAATTCCTTAGCATAATTGAAGAACATGTCTAGTGTGTTAAGCATGAAGGTCTTCGTTGCCTTCTGTCCAAGGAAAGCACGAACATCACCGTTCTTCGTAATCTGTTGTCTAGCCATAGGACTAATCATTCTGTTGATTAGTTCGTTAGTTTGTTTGGTGGTGATTTTCTTAGTGTGGTATTTGTTGATGAAGTCGATGGCGTATTGGGTTGGTTCCTTAGACAATTCTAGTTCCGCCATTACTCGCTCAGTGGCCATGCGTAGTTTACCTGCCCATCCGCCATGCGTACGTGGATACATAGAACACTTGACTTCACCCTTGAAGGAATTGAAGTCCATGCCTCGCATGATTTCGCGAACATTGATTTTCTCACCCATGAGGTAATGCATAATCGACCTACGGGTCTTAGCATTCAGAAGTCTGTATGCTTCGTCAAGAACACGGACATGGAATCCCCTACGCCCGGAAAACGTGATTACGATTTCTTTCGCGCCAAACTCAGATTCCAGAATATTGACTAAACGAAGCGTGTGGTCAGCCATTTCCTTGATTTGGTCTTTGTATGACATAGATTCGTACCCGTCTATGTGGTCGCAATCTAAATCGAAGGACAGGTCGGCACCTAGCCAGTTTTTCTTAGACCATGTTGTTGATGCGTTTCCTTTACCTGCATATGCGTTAGGTGTAACCCAAAGGGCAGTAGAACACATAGGAGCCTCCGCGCCCTTCTCGATGAAAAAGGCGCGAAGGTCATCCATATTGTCGAAGGCGTAGTGTCGGTCGAATGTTGTAGCCCCGATTTCCCTGCGTTGAATTTCTTCGACGCCAAACTCCGCTGTGGAGTAGTACTCCTTGAGGAGTCTGGGTAAATCGGACTTGCTTAACATCATTCCATTCCCACCAATTCCTTCAAACTACCCACTACGCGAGTAGCATCCATTTTGGATAGTTTACCGCAAAAGGATTCGGCGCTAGTATTGACAAAGGCACTAGCGTCTACGCCTGTCCAGTCTGCTACTTCATCGATTGTGAAGTCAAGGCCAAAGGCCCGTGTGGCTAGACTGAAAATGAAATTCTGCTGTCCCTTTGAACAAAGGCTACCAGAATCCCGTACAGATTTTTCCCAATCTACTTTGGAATTGTCTGTAACAATGCCCCCCTTCGGCTCAGGCTTTGCCTGTTCCGTTGGGGGGTTTTCTTTTTGCGGTTGGGTCTTACCCTTTTCCTCCACTTGAGGAGCAGGTGCCTTCTCAAAACCCATTGACCCGCCTGTGGAAGCAGGTTTGGGGTCGTAGTCGGTAACGCGATTGCTTGGCTTCTGCTTTACAGTACCATCGGTGTCTTCATCAACGCTGAGGTTGAGAAGTGCCGAAATTCCGTAGCGGCGCATGTAGGTAATGGCCGCACCTGCGGCTTGGGCGGCGTTCATGTTCTTGCCTTGCGAAAGCGGGGGCAATTGAGCCCACGATTCGATGTACTCGCCGCTGTCGTGGAGAAGCATCGTCCTGATGCCGTCCTGTTCAAGCAGTTGCGTAATCGCAAGTCCGTTCTTATGGAGAATCGGCTTGACAATCGTGAGAATGTCGTCAAGTGTAGCGTACTTGTAGCCGTATCCCTGTGCGTTCTTCGGTATTGATGGGAACTCCGATTGAGCCGCGACTAGCGCGGATGCAATCTTCCCGTATGTCTTCTTTTCTGTATTTTCCATGTTCATGCACTCCTGTACACATAGCCCTTTTCCCGGTTCCCTCGGCGGTGCAAAAGCCCCTCTTTCTTGAACTGGTCAAGTGCCTGACCTACGACTTGTTTAGTCGGTTTATCAAGGTTGCTCGGCCACTTTCCGTCGCCAGACAAATGCTTCATCACGTGATTGATGCTAAGTGCCTCACGCTCGACGTGTTCGGGTAGCAATTCTGTTTCACGGAAGACACGAAGAACTTCATCGTAAAGGCGTTCCTGCTTGGAAGTTTGACCGCCATCCATGATGGATGGGTGGGTATCCGTCATGCTACTACGAAGCAACGATTCTGCAATTTGCGCGTGTTGTAATTCGATTGTGTTAGAAAGGCAAAGTCGGGCGACCGCTTGAGCGAAGCGACGAAGTGATTCGTTGCGTCGTGGTGTTACCTTACCGTCTGTCAATGCAGATTGTCGTGCTTCGGTGTATGTGTTAATGAGGAATTCCTTGGCCTCCGGGCTGATGAAAACCGTAGTGATTCGCTTTGCGAGGGAAATCAGTTTGGGCATGAAGTGTTCTAATGGAAATACATTATCCGAAAGCATCTGCATCGTTGGGTCTGCCGCATCCCACATCGCTTCTGCGATGCTGACGTCAAGTGCTTCCTCCTCCATGTCGCGGATGATTCCGAGGAAATCAAGACGCGATAGGGTGTTGAACTTCACGTTTGCTTGGTCCCATAGAGGTACTGGGCTGTCTGGGTCGAATCGAGCGCTTCGGGTCTTTGGGTTTGCCGCGGCTAGTACTGCTACGCGGGTTGTTACCTTACCTTTAGCGGCCTTGGTGATTCGTACTTCTTGAGTTTCAAGTGCTACGTTTAGTGCTTCGATTACACTGGAATCCTTGGAACCCAACAGATGGAATTCGTCAAGAGCGCATACGCTGTGTTCTGGTGTAAGTGCAAGCGCACCGGATTGAATAGCCCACGATTCTCCACTGCTGAACAAGTCCTTCTTCTTCTCCGCGGCGGCTACAAGACCTGCTTGGCTAGCCTGTGAACAGTCGTACAGAACCGAACCCGGTGTAAGACGGACAGCCGCGTTTAGCAATTGGGACTTTGCTACACCGGGGTCGCCTAACAACAGAATGTGAATATCGCCACGCTTATCCTGTGCTTCGATACGAAGGCCACCGACTGCTTGAATGATGATGGCTTTCTTGATGGTGTTGTGTCCGTGGATAATGGGTGCGAAGTTTGCCGCAAGGTCGGACAGGATTTGTTCTGCATCGCGGACATTTACCCAATTGCGAATTACTGTTTCCTCTTCATCAGTTACGATGACATTGCGTTGCTTTCCGTTCTCGATGATTGATGTGCAGAAGAAGTAAGGTTCCCGAGTCTTCTTTCCACGGCCAATAGGTCGGCTCATCAGAATACCGTCAAGAGTAACGAAACCACCATCAATAACCTCACCACATAGAGAACCACGAAGTTCAACATTGATTGTCTTTGGTGAACCGTCGTCGGAATCCATGTCTTGAACCTGAACCATCTGATAGGTGATGTGTCGACTGTCGGGTTTGTTCAGTAGGGTGAATTGAATTTCTCCACGCTTACGGCCACACCCTCCGACTTCATCGTCTGCGGCGCAGGCAGATGGTTCCTGAAGGTTGTCGCTGTAAGGGTCCTGTTGAATGTAAGTTACAGCACCACATGGGTTTGTTGGTGTTCCCGAGCATTTGTACGCTCCGAGCATTACCGCCGTATTCGTACTGCCGGTGAAGATGACCTGCGCTCGTAGACGCTTCATCATACCTACATCGTTTGACTGTCGCATTTCGGATACTGTTTCTTCGGGGTATAGTGGTCCGCTGACGTGATACTCCGGTGGTTCAAAGTGGACGTTGTCAATTGAGGATGAGAACGAGAAATTGACCTGACCAAGGTATCCCCTTTGTACTTCTTCAATTTGTTCCATGACCAATTCGTAGTAATACATTAGGAAATTGGGCAATTGCCTGTACGACATAAGAAGTTCCTCGACTGATTGGAACAGTGGGATTTCTTCGCCGGGAACGCAGAAATTGTCCGGAACAAACCCTTCTGGGTGGAAGGGTGGGATATGTTCTCCTTCTGCGAGGATTCCAGAATCGAGCGTAACAACGGGTGTAAGTCCGATTCGGTCGTCACGTTCGATTTGTGTGTTCAGTGAATACAATGTCCAGAATCTAGTTTCCTCCTCAAAGCGGCCCGACTCGATGTATCGGTTCTTTGTGTTCTCCGCTCTTTGGTCAAGCCATTGTCGTGTGATTCCGGGAAGGCGACCAGTATGCCACATGAACCATGCGTTAACCGAATTCCTTACCTGCTGTGCGCGTGTTGCTCTATCAATTCCTACTACCATATTCATTCCTCTTCATTCATTTTCTTGTACAGGTTCGCTTGACCAATCCATCCGTTCCTTAGCATCAATGGGCGCAAGAAGCGACTGTTCCAGTCAGCGAGCATGAGATTGACATTGGCAAACGAGCCTTTGTCGGTAATGAAGAATTTCTTCTCCTTGGTAACGATGTTCTTCCAATGGACCGAACCTCCGAGAGCAAAACGGTCAAGGAACGCTTCGGCGGCGGAAAGTCCATCAGAATGAATACTGATTGGTCCCGCTTCTGGAACTGCTGTCCATTGCGATGGGTCTTGACTTTCATGATAGTAAAACACACGGGAACCGTCGCGATGCGGTCCGTCGAATTTGACGGCACACTTGATTTTTGACATAAGGCGGGTGAAATCCCTTGACCTGTCGTTCTTACGAATCCAGCCGAGTCGCTTTGCTTCTTTGTAAGTGATACAACCGATATCACTGAATTGTGATTCGATGGAATCTGCAATTTCATTCATGCGACGACGGGGTGAACGTGTGGATTCTTGTTTTGGAATCTGCTCTCGCAAGTATGATAGTATGTCTGGGTCAGACTTTGCCCATTGTACCATAATATCTACTGCATCTCGCTTCTCCCAGATGGAATGAAGGTTTGACAGACCTTCGTCGAGAGTTGCTGTGTCCATGATATCACCGTTGGGAATCAGTGGTCATCATACTAGGCTTATAGTTTTGACTGTCCCTTTGATTTTAATTCGCGATACCCCCATACATGCATTTCTGGATTCTGGGTCCCAAAATACAGTTAGGACCCGGTTTTCAAAATTCCAAACGTTGCACTGCTAAGGTGCAATATTTTTTTGGACCCAGTTAGGACCCGGAAAACCCCCAAAATGCAGGTTTGGGTCCTAAGTCAAGTTTGGGACCCAACTTGGACCCAGTTAGGACCCAGATTACAGAAAATAATGTGATATTGCATAGTTTGGACCCACTTAGGACCCAGAACAGATTCATCTTGCACACGTAGGTATCGTTTGGAAAAAGAAGGGACACTTTGTTGTGTGATGATGTGTTGTTGTGTTGTATTGTGAAGTGTAGTGTAGTGGTGTGTGGTGTAGTAGTTATTCTGTTCCTAACCAGTCCCTTCCAAGTAGAATAGGAGTAGGTAATGATGCTCTATCTGCTACATTGAAATCCAATTCATAGTATTCATTGTCCCAGTAGAATCCAACAGTTACAATTTCCCTCTTACGCTTACCCGATGCAGAATTGATTGTTACAGATGCATGTGGATGTAATCTAAGAACATCAACAAACCCAGAATCAATAGAAGACATGGACGCACCACTATCAACACGGGCTTCTGCTACTATCACCCAGTTGTGTTTACTTTCTGACACCAATTCAAGGTCAAGTACACCTCGTTGAATGATGTATGCTAGTTTACTGGCTGTATGCGTCATACTTTTCTTCACCTTCTTCTTCGCTACCAACGTAGTAGAAATGTCGGAATGTGTTTACTTTGTACATATTGATGCCCTGTGATTCAAGATGTTTCTTGACTTCGACCTTCTGACTTTCAGTGACATCTTCAGGGACATGACCTCTTCTTTTCCAGTACAAACTCATGCTACCGCCAGTTTCAGCGATTTCGGTAATGATGTTGTCCGCCCACTTTTCTGGACCTTCTGGTTTAGTATCTTCAGGCGGCGGTGCTTCAAATCCACTTTCGATAACTCGGATTTCCTCATCCTTGTAGTCAATCTCCGGTTCTTTATGTTCTTCGATTCCCAATTCTTCACGGCTTACTACATCGAATACGTTGTGAATGGGCTCATCCGAAGGCTTACTTTCCTTTTCCCTAACCTGCTGTTCAAGCATTGCAATTCTCGCTTTCAGTACCTCGATGCTACTAAGTAAGTCTACTTGCGTTTGTTGAATCAATGCACGGACTTCCATTAAATCGTTATGCGATACCAATTTGGGCAGACTACCAAATCCCGTAAGACCTTCATCCATACACCCTGCTGACTTCAAGTGGAGGATAAGCGTATTGTACGAGCGATGCCTCGGAGGGTCATGGACGTGTATGTTCTATTCGGGGAAGATTGGAAACGTCAAGTATCACAAGCAAAGACATTACTGGAGGACTACGACATAGAATACGACTTCTACGACACCACTTCAGATTCTCTTTCCCGTTCCCTTTTGTGGGGATTAACTGGTTCGGGCGTAACACCCGTCCTCTTCATCAACGGAGTAATGTACAATGGTATCGGAAACATCAGAAATAAACTTGCCTGACACGTTCGTATGTCCCGCAGATTTGCCGGACGACCAATGTGGAGCGTTGAACGACTTGGTTGTTGTTAGTGGGACTACTGGTGAAGTAATCTGTAATGTATGTAGTGCGGTACTTGGTATCAAAGAAGAGGAAGAAGACGGTGAATTCGCCATCAGTGAAGAAGGAGAAACCGATGACGAAAGCGAAGGCGCTGATGATGAACAAGGCGCATCTGAATCCGGACTGTCTGATATCACAACGGAATGGGATGCAGAAAAAAGAAAGGAAGAAGGCGCGAAGGTCGCGCTTAGAAACTTGACCGATATGCTAATCGAAAGTTCCGTACAAGAAGCCAAAGAACTTGGAATCTTAGTTCAGCAAGAATACTACGGTATTTTGCAAACACACCAGTCCTTAGCGGACAGGGAATTCTATCCCCCACGAACATACAGAAAGGAAATGGTACTAACATCAGCCCTTATCCACCTAGTCAAGGAAAAGAAATACCTCATCAACAACAAAGCAATTCGTGGTGTAGCAGAAGACCCAAACAAAATCAATCCACGGGTCAGAGAAGGTATGCGCTTAGTATCCGGCGAAGAAAACGGACCTATCGCAACATGGATGCGCGTTCATGGCGCGGCCTTAGACGTACCATCCGAAATCATAGAACAAGCAGTAGACTTCTTCCTTGATACCGAACCAAGATTAGTAGTCGGTGATGACGAAATCAAAGCATTGGCTTGGCTACTACTAACATGTAGAACAGCGCAATTCCCACTAACGACTGTTAAGATTGCAAAGGTAACAGGTCGTTCAAGACCCGCTTTAGGACGTGTAACTAAAGCATACGCACCATACTTCGACGATGGAAACCAATAAGACCCACATGTAATGTCGGAACATCATGGCGAAACTATCGTACAATGATTTCCGCAAACTCCACAAGGGAATCCCAACAGGACAAGTAAGCGAACTTTGGAAGAAATACAAAGAAGGTGAATACGTACCTGATGCCGACGACGACGGCGTTCATGACGGCGACGAACTTGTTGAAACATCAACCGAGGTATCTATCGAAGAAGAAACAGAAGAATCTTCCAAACCCGAAGTACCGAAACTCACGCCAGAAGAAGCACTTACGCAGAACCTCCAGAAGTTCGTACAATGTTACCGCTACCTCCAAAACAAGAATCTAACCGAGGCAGACCGCAAGCAACATTCAGCACTTCTTACCAAACTCGCCGCGGCAACACGACCGATTGGTTACGATTGCAAACCAGAAGACGGATGGCAACTTTGGGTTGGACCAACAGAAGCCGCACTACTTGTAAACGAGCGAAATCAAATCGCATTCTGTATTACTCGTGCATGGTGGATGAAGAACTACCAAGGCAGTTTCATGGTACAAGACATGGTCGTTGATGAAGCAGACCGCATTGTCAACATTCGCAAGAATTACGCTCGCAAGAACAAACTGGTTTTGCGTAACCCAATCCCACGTGTTGAAATCATGCTACCACTTAGCAAACTAGAAGCAATCGTTACTTCATCACACAGTTATGAAGGTTGATGCCCATGGGCGACCCAGTTGTAGATGCTCTAAGCATTACTATCAACACGCTTCAAGAAAAAATCAGTTCACTTGAAGAAGAAGTAAATGCGTACCGCGCATCAGACCTGAGCAAAGCCTCGTCTATTTGGGTAGTATACTCACCCGACAGAATTTCTACGTGGTGTTCCAAAGGGGACTGCGGTAGACTAGCACGTAAAGTAAAGTACGCCGCTGAAGGTAACGAAGAATTGAAAGATGCTATTATGGGTGTTGACGAACTACCCGAGGGTGCAATCATTGTTGACGTATCAGAACCAACTACCAAATCCCATCCACTAGGTTTGATTGCATCCTTTACCGATGAAGAATCAGCAACACAATACGTGGAACAATGGCATCGCAAGAATCGAATGTCTAACGACGAAGTACTGACACTTTCTATTTGTGAAATTCACATTGGTTAATCTTCATCTAGGAAGTCTAGACCACTAAAGTCGAACTTGTCATCGTCTAGTACAGTCTTCTTTTCTTCTTGTAGGTCTTCTTCGTATTCATCACGTAGTTCCAGTAGTGTTTCAAACGCTACGGAGTACTTCGCGCCGCTTTCTACGTTAGCCGCAATCTGCGTGGGCAGTAGTTCCTTACCATCCATCGTCATAATCTTCCTCATTAGCCTACGGTTGTAACTATCACAACCCAGTAAATACAGACGAAGTACATCAAGAGCAATACGAACAACTTCTCGGTCCTTCAACAACTGTGTCGGGTCAAGCGGGTCTTCATCGTTAAGTTGCATCTGTTCGGAGAACAATGCGTCAACTACAATGTCAGGCACGTACTTCCAAGAATCAATCGCATGTAATTCACGAATGTCTTGGATTACTCGTTGGGTACTTTCGGGTAAAGCAACGTGAAGTCGCTTTCCTTTCTCAATTTCTACTTTCTCCGCATAGAAAATGTCACGAATCTTTGATTCTCTTTTGGCTTTTACACGCGCCGAGTTTCTATCATACCTTGATTTGAATTCTTCTTCTTTCATCATGCAGTGCTACGTTCTATGTTGTATTTAGTGATTCTGCAAAAAACACGTTTCTTTGTTTTCGTTTAACAACTTGTGACAAATCGAGTCTTGGTATTCCTTAAGTCCGACCCGAAGATTGGTTTGGGATATGCAGACGATTGCATCTAACGTAACAGTACTAGACAAAGCCGGCGAAACGAAGGAATACGTAGCACCAACAATTTTGCTACACGATTTCGGACTGTTCATCAAGAACGATTCAGGACTAACATTGTACAACTGGGACCGCGTAAAGGAAATCTCTTGGGATGATTCCACAACTATCAAACAAGTATGGGGACTTGCAGTAGCACAACTCGCAACTGACCTAGACCTTGACGAAGATGACGATTACTTGTGGGACGACGAAGAAGACGAAGACCCATACGGCACCTCCACCGAAGAATCTAAAGAAACAGCGAAGGAAGAACCAAAGGCTGAGGAACCCAAAGAAGAAGAAAAGAAAGACGACAATCCATATGCGTGAGGTGATTTAATTGACTGAAACCTACGATATTGACCCAGAAGATGGGAAAGTTGTAGATGTCGATTTTGTTAACAAGGATTTGACAATGAAATTGAAAGACCTACGAGATGCAAATATGCAACAGTGGGCTAAACTAATTGCAAACCCCCACGCATACACTGTCGAAAGCATTGATGAATTTCGCAGGAACATCGCAATGTGCGCCGCGGTTCTAATGGAACACGGCGTTAAAATCGAAATCCCAAAGAAAGACCGAACACCAGAAGACGTACTGAAAGAATCCATGGGAGAACTTGGTATGATGCTTGGGTCGAAGGCTTTCGCGGGTGGACTGAATTTCTTTCGACGTGTCAAAGAAGATATCATGGACGTAACATCAACTTACGAAGAAGGCGATGAAGATGACTTTGAAATCTTTGAAGATGACGACGGATATTACTACTACAACGAACGAGGAAATGCAGTTGCATGTGATGTTGATGGAAACCCATTGGAGTGAGAATAATGGCTGAAGAAGAAAATTACGAAGAAACTGGCGACCCTGTCTGGGACGGGATGAAGCCAACAGAAAGAAAACAACTACTTGACGAAGTCTTTCAAGACGACGACTGGTATGACGGAACACCATATTACAGCGGAGGACAATCAAATCCTGCGTTTGATGAAATCTCAGACCGTATCGGTGCAGATACCAAGACGGTTAAGAAGTACTACGCCGCGTGGCTAAGTGCGAGAGGTTTGGATGCTAGGTCAGCATTTACGCTACCGGGTAGCACAATGCAACAAACACATGACCCACTTACATCATCAAACCACGGTGCATCACAAAGTCCCGGTCGTATGGTCGAAGAAATGATGCGCCAACCTGTTCGTGTTCCAGAACCAATGCCAATGCCGCAAGGTGGTGATTCAACATCTTCATCTGTATTCGCAATGATGAATTTCATGGCACAACAACAAGCACTACAACTTGAATCAATGAAGTTCTCCTCATACCAACAGATGGAACAACGTCGCCTCGACCAACAACGCGAAATGGAAAACCGTCGTGAACAAATGGCAAGGGACCAACAGTTCCTAACCCAACAAATGGCTTTCATGCGTGACATGATGAAGAAGAACGACAACGACGGGTTTTTTGATTCCGAGATGAAGGGTATCTTCAAAGAAAAGATGGTTGACCAACTCATGGGGAACAACGAAGGCGGCGCAGTCGAGCGAGTAGCAAGTAAGTTACTCAATAGCGATTTGCTAGCCGCCGCCGCAACCGCGGCATCCGGTCTAAGGAAACCCGCAGTACCCGCAGGCTATGACGTACCATCTTACGACCCATACGCACAACAGTTGCAACAGCAACAAATGATGGAACAACAAATGATTGCACAACAGCAACAACAGCAACAACAGATGCAAGTTCAACAGCCTATGCAAGCACAACCTATGATGCCTGTGGAAGAAGAACTACCGGGGTTTTTCTCGGAAGGTGAAGTAGAACCAGAACCTTCTTTTGAGGAACCATCAGAAGACGAATACGCTCGTGAACTACTGAACGCGTTTTCACAAATTCCCGGAAAGCAACAGGAACTTCAAGACCCCAAGCGTCTAGGCGCACTTCAAGAACGAATCGAAAAGGCCGTTGGTATCGTGATGAACGAGAATCCAAAACTACTTCCGCAGAAGAAGATGGAACTGATGGTCGAGCGCGTTCTTTTGATTGATAGCGTACGTGATATCGGACTTGGGCTTCGACAGGCACTTGAGGAAATCGAAGGAGGCCGCGATGAGAACTTGGTAATCCAATTCATCATCAGCGAACTCAAGAAGAACCCAGTATTCGCAAACATCTTTGCAACGCATACTTACGAGGAATTGATTGCGAAGATTAAGCCCTTTGAAGACACAGGAGGTCTAGTACACGACTTGACCTTCCTTCAGAAGTACGAAGTCCAAACACTTTGCCGCAAGGTACTAGCCGCTATGGCCGGTCAGTGAGGTGATTGAATGAGAAGCCTTATTCCTTCAAGTCTTGACTACGAAGCGGAAAAGGAAAAGCGCGAGGAACGCCAATGGCCTTTGTGGTTTTATCTGATACTGTTCATTTTACCTGCGTCTATTGCAAGTTACGTTATGATTGGACCTTTGGACCAAGAACTACTATTCTCGGGTATCGTTGCACTCGCTGTAATGAACGGTTCAATCAATTCAGTTATCGCTTACATGACTATCCAGTTAGATACCAAGAGTAGCGAATCTTTGCAACATCTTGAGAACATCAACAATGAAATGGATAGACTAGAAGAAGTCCTTGAAGAAGCAAATGCAAAGGTTACAGCATTTACATCAGACCTTGACGAAGCCAAGGGACTGTTTCAGAAAGTCGGTGTTGACTTACGCGACCTCGACTTAGAACCAATAGCAGAAGTCGTTGAGAAATTGAAGGAGAACAAAACCGGCCTCAATTCAGTTCTTGACAATATGCGTAGTGTAGATGTCGATGACTACATTCAACAGGCAAAGCGAATCGATTGGAAGCAATTGATGAATGCCGCTGAAGAAATCATGGGATTCATTCAACGCAGGGACACCACGCCCACCAACACCGTTACCACCCAAGACATCATGAATAACATCAACATTACAGATACAGTCGAGGAAGAATGGTTTGAAGAACCAACAGAAGACTTTGGATTTGAAGAAGATGAAGACTTGGATGATGATTACGAGTACTACACTGACGAAGAAGAGGAAGACGAGGAAGAAGAACCACTACCACCCGCACCTCCTGAACCTGCACCAACGCCAAGGCTATCTAGAAACAAGCCATTGACGCTAAAGCGCAGGCGGTGATTACATATTCCGAGTAGTAGTGAACGAAGTACCAGTACCGCAAGGACGGCCAAGACTTAGCACTCGCGGAGGATTTGCTCGTGCCTACGACCCACCCAAATCAAAAGAATGGAAAAGAGTAGTAGAACAATATGTCCGCAAAGCAGTACGAGAATCCGAAGAAGAATTTCCGTACAAAGGACCTCTTAGAGTATGGATGAAATTCATCATGCCTCTTCCAAAGTCGGCGCACAGAAAAAGAAACCCACCATCGGAAAGTTGGTCAACAAAGAAACCCGACGTTGATAATCTGTACAAAGGAGTAGCAGATGCAATGGAAGGAATCGTGTACGAAAATGATTCTCAAATCAGCCACTTAGTAGTCGAAAAGAAGATTGCGGCTCAAGGAAATGAAGCGAAAGTATTGATTGAAGTTACACACGTCGAGGAACAAAGAAGTTAAGACAAAGACCCTCATCCCAGAAACATGGGCGAACAAATTCTTCGGGTAAGATTCAAACCCGGAACGTCCATGACTGAGCGCTTTGATACTATTGTAGAATACCTCAAACAGTTGATTGAAGACGGTATTCGTGACCAGTACGTTCGACAAAAGGCAGTACAAATTGTAAACCGCGCAGGGGTTAAGCAACATGATGAAGTCGGGGAAATCCGAGCAATCGTCAAATGGGTACAGAACAATGTAACCTATCGCAAAGACCCCTACATGGTTGAATATTTCATGACAGCCCGTCGCATTCTGAAAGATGTTGAGAAAGGCGCGTCGGCCGCAGACTGCGACGACTTTGTGATTGTAGCCGCATCCCTACTTGGTTCTCTAGGTTATCCTGTTGGTGCTTTGATTGTTGATTCAAATAAGGATGGTGTATTCAACCATGTAATGCTATGCACTCGCACTATGGCCCCTACTAGACAATATGGGAACAAGTGGATTGTAGCAGAACTGATTTTCCCCAACTTCAAACTAAATCAATCAGTACCCGTAAGCAAAGTGTATCCGCTTATCGCAGACCCTAGTACTACCAGAATTCCAATCCATTACAATCAAATTGCAGGAGGAATGAATTCATTAGGTAGTGTACCCTCGGCAAACCTAGGTAGCGGGTATCAACACCCGTTCTCACGAATGTTAGGAGCAATAAGGAGGAGATGAAATGGTTTGGATGGGAGGTACAACCGAAGACGACGACATGGATGATGGATACATCCCCGTTATCGACGCGGCCCTAGAAAGGGAAGCACAAGCGGCACCGACGCTTGGTAACACTGACATGATGAATATGCGGACTGACCAATCCGCAATGAACATCATGAACGACCCAAAGAACCTCAAAGCACATGGGCTCGCAGGAATGCCCAACCTTCCAACTCCACGACGCAACCTACTTGGTCGCATTGCAAACAATAGAGAAACTGCAATGATGCTAGGTGTGGGAGCCCTACTTGGCGTAGGTATCAAAGCGTTGTGGGACTTTAGAACAAAGTGAGGATTACACATGGCAAGTATGAGTACAAAAGAAGCAAAGCGCCGGGGCCTTATGCCCCGTAGTAACGGAAGCACAGGGGTTAGCACCATGTATGGTGATAATCTAATGTTGAACTTAACCGGTAGGGACCCCGAACCAATTATGTTCGGTGGCCTAGGCCGTATCAACATGTTCGGAAATGACACCGATGCAAAGATGGGTGGCGGAGAAAATCTGAGAACCCGCGGTCTTTACGGACTTGGTAGCATCAGTAATTCACCCCAAGGGTTGCTTAACGCAATCATGCTTGGCGGTGCTGTAATGGCCCTAACTGGAAATGCATCCTTCAGGAACAAAGACCTGAAGCAAGTTGCAATGTACGGTGCAGGCGGATACGTCCTTTACAAGGCCCTTAACAATTGAGGGTGATTCCAGTGGCCCGTTGGAAGCGAACAGTGCGCAGGATGCGAAGGCGTCCACGTATTGTTACTCGTAATAGGCATCGAGCGCAAATGCGCGAACGTGCTTATCGAAACCGCATCCAATCGCTGAATAAAGAAAACAGGCAACTTCAAAAGAAGATTCTAGAGCAAGAGCGCAAAGCCGCACTAGAAGCAGAAGAAAACACGGTATACCATCAGACCAAGAAAGCGAAGAATGAAATCTTCAAGGTATTATCCCCCTCACTGGGTAACATCGATGTCGATTCGCCACAAATCGCAACAGGTCTTGCAATCATGCCGTGGGCAATCATAGCATTAGCGCTCATCACTAGGGAGGGATAAACATACCAATTCCATTTGTACGAACACAATCACCTGCAAACGCAAAGCGAACCACCAGTGCAATCAACGAATTGCAAAAGCAAATCGATATGATTCAACGTGATATTAACCAACGAAAAATCACTGATGTTTCATCTGCAAAGCAGGCCATGGCCTTGAAGCAAGCCAAAATCAGAGACTTGAAGCAATACGCAACCCAAACACCGGTTAATGTTCGTTCTTCAACAAACCCATACCGCACATTCAATATCCCGTACACTGCAACTGCTAAAATCAAACCACCCGCAGTCAAACCAACACCTTCACGACCTAAACCGGCAAAGAGTAGTGTACAATCAAAGATGGTTGCACAACGTAACCGCCTACAACAAGCAAAGCAAGCACGCGCACCGCGAGCCTCGATTTCCAAACTACCAAAAGCCAAAAGCAAGATAGTGAAGAGGAAACGCCGCCGTAGTCGAATGCCTACGGCAATGGCCCGAGAGCGTGCTATGCGAAGAATGCGCGCACGTCGAGCAATGGGCCCAACCCGTAGAAAGGGAAGCCGTAAGGCGCGTTCAGTAGACAAAGCAATGTCACGCTCTCGTGTAAGAAGCAGTCCATTCCGTCGCAACAGACGAGCGAACCGGGCACTTACGAAGGACCGCACTAGCGCTCAATCCAAGTCTATGTCCGACCGCCAAAAAGCGATGATTGCACAACGCAAGCGTCTTCGTGCAAATCAACTTCGCCGCGAACAAGAAAAGAAATCACTTCGCAGTCAAGCAAAGTCCAAATCACGGCGCATTGCCCGCCGAGCAAGCAAATCCAAAGCGGCCAAGCGTTTGAAGAAAACATCAGTCGCAAAGAAACTAAGCAAGGTCCGTTTGAACAAATCAAAGGTAGCCGCAAAGAAAAAGCGCGCAAAGAAACGTGTTAGTAATCTACGCAAGCGTTTACGCTTCGGTCAAGCCAACATTGGAAGTGTCCGTCTTAACGAAGGACTTGGTCAAGCAATGGTCGCACTACAACACGAACTATCCCAAGCACAACACGAAGAAAATCAACTCGCCGCGCTCTTTGGTCAACTTGCAAAGCAAGAAGCATCATTGATTCAAGAACTGTACGCAGATGAAGACCAATTCGGTAGCACTGCACCACGCCATCAGCGAATCTCACGAGAACCTATGGCAAGCAGTGGTAAGTCCTTTTACGACACCCGCGAGTTCAACACATTCGTTAGTGCCCTTGTACGAGATAGTGCAGGTGTACCAACCCCCGCATACAAAGAACTAGTCCGCACCTACAACAACAACATTACCAATGGACAATTCAAATCCGTGAACGCGGCAAAGAAAGCGTTCATCCAACAGATTGCTAGCAACCGTGGTCAATACTTCACACGTACAATTACACCAAAGCAACAAGCACAGGCTCGTCAACTTGGCATGTTAACGGTACAAAAGAACCGCATGGCTAAATCAGCACCAGAAATCAGGACCATGACGGCAAGGCAACGTGCCTTCTATGAACAACAACGCGTAGCGGAAGATGCACGTACCACGGCCGCAAAAAGCACGGCCAAGGTTGAACAACAACTTGCAGGATTCTTCCCACGCACTCGTAGTGCGATGGAGAGGATGACTCGATGAACAGGGCAACGAGGAATGCTCACAAGTCCCGAAGCCATCGTCGCTTCGGAAGTCTAGGTAGCCTTGCTACGCAGACACCGACAGGGCATAACCTCCGCCTTATGGAACTCGGACTTCTTCGCGAAGGCCGTCGAAAAGAAATCCCACTTTACAAAAACGGTCAATGGATTACCCAGAAACTTCGTTTCAAAGAAGACGAAACTGTTACAGTACGATACAAGGTACTTGGCGATGGAGGTGCCTATCTTTCCGGTGTTTATGCAGGACAGAAACATCAATTGCTTTTCATTCGCCCAATCCGAGCAGGTGAAGGAATCATCGAGTTCGATGTTCCTGTCTATGATATGCGCGGATTTCACATCATTCTTTCCCGAACTATTCCATCTGATTACGCAACCGATTTCCTTTCAGAAGCAGAACTACAACATCTGCAAAGTTTCCCGATGAGCATTTCTAACGAACGCCCAGTACTATTCAGCCCATCATTTGGAAGCCTTGGGTTTGTACCAATACCAGAACCCCGCAAGGGCGCTTCAGGAAAAACCGAAACAGGGAAAGATTACTGGGACGGGCATAGAGGAAGTCATCGTTGGAAGAAACACGGATACACTGGAAGAGGTTCTTCCCATTCAGGTGTAGGACCAACATACGCGCATTATCCAACTGCTGAACACGCTTTCCGTTCCTCATTTTATGTCTACGAAGAAATCGGCGGAAAGAAAGGATGGAACGCTGTCGAAAAGGTAAACACCACCGTAGGAGCAGGCGTACCGATTGCATTTGTAGGACAACTGGTCAAGCACGATGGGGGCAAAATCTTCCCTAATTGGAAGTACGTAACTACTAGCGTACCAAGGGAAAAGGTCATGTTAATCAAAGAAATGTACGCAAAGACCGAGTACAAGAACAGCAAGAAAAAGGCCAAGTCTGTACACAAAAAGAAAAGCGTTATCAAAACAAAACTCAACCCCGGTCCGTACTTCAAGTACAAACTCGACAAGGCCCTAGACATTCCTTCATCTGACCCAGACGGCAGTTACAGTAACAAAGACATTCGCCGTCTAGCAGTCAAGGTTGAATGGTGGGACCAAAAGAAAAAGAAGTGGGTCTATGGACGACATCCACCACATTCACTAGACTTAGACAAGTATGGCACATTCGTTGCATATTTCAGATTCGTACGTCAACTGGCTTCCAACGACCCAGACCTGAAACACTGGAATGGATGGGCATTGAGTAAGACCTCACGCGCTTATCCAAACAAAGATGGTTCATATACTGTCATCGGTCGACCGTACAAAGATGGCAAGGTAGCAAAATTGGATATCAACGGTGATACGCTATACGGACACCCTTCCTATGACCAAATTATGGGAACAATGATTCGTGGCAAAACAAACTCGGTATTCTATACACAACATCAAACAATCAGCGTAACAGACAAAGAAAAGGAAGTCTATGCAAAGAACCCCAACATTAGTAACGTATTTTGGAAAGAAGGCGAGTTTAGACCCGGTGCAAAATTGATTATCATTGGACAAGCATTGACAACCTATCGCCGCAACTCAATGTTTGCTTTGACTACCAAACAAAGTGAAATCGCTTTCGATGTTCACGAAGCGTTGTACTTCCTTAAGCGTGCAGGACTGAAACCCGGAATCAAGCACCATGACTTGCTGAAACTCGTAAACATAATCACGACAGAAGATTTGATTGATGACACGGATTTGAAATTCGGCTCAGTCAATGTCGAAAGAAACGTCAAGAATGCATGGAAAGAAGTTTTCGGGACAGAACTTAGCGCTCAATGGTTTAGGGATATCGCAACAGGCGTTGTAGACAAAAACGGGAACACGCTTCCCGGGCTTTCGGGGGCAGACCCAAAGAACCCATTGAATTACACAATCCAAGAAGGGGGACAGACGTTCTCCTATCCATTCTCAATTGCAGTAGTAGAAATTCCAAGTAATTGGGTTGGACCTATTGTTGATTTTGATGACGCAGGTAAACTCACTGAGAAGTCCCTTAGAGAAACTACACCTCTATACGTTGTATCCCGTAACTCGTTCAACTTCGACATTCAACAAAAATTGAACATCACCGAAGAAATCAAACAACAACGAGAAGCACTAGAAGGAGGAAAGACCGCAACTGAAACCCTACTCACAGCAGGTCAAATCCCCGACAAGGCAGTTGATGTAGGA
>Ga0160423_10000177_pt1 | contig 47557 bp, 49 predicted proteins | sample CRUFie14St8metaG_FD_108191 | JGI IMG/M metagenome (GOLD analysis project Ga0160423, IMG submission 108191) | Marine microbial communities from the Costa Rica Dome - CRUD Field 142mm St8 metaG | ecosystem: Environmental > Aquatic > Marine > Oceanic > Photic zone | place: Costa Rica: the Eastern...
AACGACGATGGCATCACTTTCTGCCCGAAGTCGATGGGCATCGCAACGGGCGGCGTCACTTGTGATCCATTGTGAGGAGCCATCCTCTGCGGCGGTGTGGCCGTCGAGAGTAGCTGCAATTTTCGCCAGCACGAACGGTCGCGCTGTTTTGCGGTGGTGGATATAGGGAAGCAGTTGCTCGGTGATCTCCTCTGAAGCCACACCGACATCGACAGCAATGTTGGCGGCCTGCAGTCGTGCAATTCCGTTGCCCGCAACCTTCTCATCAGGGTCGACGATGCCAATGACGACTCGTGAAACTCCCGATGCGATGACTGCATCGGCGCATGGGGGAGTGCGGCCCACATGGCAACACGGTTCGAGCGTGACAAAAAGAGTTGCACCTCGCGCAGCATTACCGGCCTGTTGTAGGGCGGTGGCTTCTGCATGGGGGCCGCCAACGGGCGCTGTCGCTCCGGTGCCGACGATTTCGCCGTTAGCTGCGACAACAACAGCGCCAACCCACGGATTCGGTGAGGTGCTCTTGCGTACCGACGCCCCTAGCGTAAGGGCAAGGCGCATCGCCGCAGTGTCATCACCGGGTGAGATGGCGTCGAAAGCGCCGAGGTCGTGAGAAGTGTCTGTCATGTTGCGTGCGGCGCGGGGTCAAGCAACAAGAGAACAGCAACAGCGTGCTGCCCGTTCACCTGCTCTCATCCGGACTATTACCGTCGGCCCCGGAATTTCACCGGATCGGCCTCTGCCGAAACAGAGGTTCGCGGGCTGTACCGCCGGTCGGGATTTACACCCAACCCCGCAGGTCTTTAAGTTGTCGCTTTCATCGTACCTGCTAAGTCACGCGACGTCAGTGTTGTTCGCGGCGACTTCTCCCAACAGTCCAGACGTGACGTTGCAGACGGACTCACAATTATGACCTCTCTGGGTAATGAATGGAGTCATCTTCAGTCGCAAAATCGACTGGAGAGCATCAGCATGAGCGACTGAGAAAACGACTCGAGGGCCCACCACGGCTTAATTCCGATTTCGACCTCGAGCTCAGCTTTTAAGTCATCTTCGGTGGCCCCATGAGACCGCAGTCCGTGTGATGGAGGAGAGCGATCTCTCCGGTCCCTAGAAATCGTTGGGAGAGGTGTAGTGATCTGATGACGGGGTCGATGACCACGCCGCCTCCGTTAAAAATGTCGTGAGTATCACGGTGCTGCAGCCAAGTATTTCGGACGTGTCAATTCGAGCGTCTATGTAGCCAACAACCACTCATGGGCGTTTTGGGTTGACTCAAGATGGCCTCCATCGAAGCCATTGGCATACCTCAGGTAATGCCTACGGAGTTCATCAGTAATCGGTGTAAACGAATTTTCATATGACACATGCGCACATCCTCTCACTTCGCTGCATGCGCTATGCTGACGGTGCCGTCAAGCGAGTCCCGTGAGGCCCGCACGGCAGGAGCAACATGTCACACCGTAAACAGGTCCTCGGGCCTGACGATGTGCGCCGGGCAGTGACCCGAATGGCGCATGAAGTCATCGAACGCAATCGTGGTGTTGACGGAGTTGTCCTGCTGGGTATGCAACGTGGCGGCGTATGGCTTGCCCAACTTCTTGGATCCGAGATCGCAAGAATCGCTGCACCGGTCCCGATCGGCACCGTTGACGTTTCCCTCCACCGAGACGACATCGGTCTTCGGCCGGTGAGCCCGGGGACATCGTCAGATGTGCCAGTTGAAGTGCAAGGCGCCACTGTGGTTCTCGTCGATGATGTGCTCTACACCGGAAGAACTGTTCGGGCTGCGCTCGACGCCGTCTCCGACTTTGGTCGCCCACAAGCAATTCAACTTGCCGTGCTCATCGATCGAGGTCATCGCGAACTGCCAATCCGTCCAGATTTCATCGGGAAAAATCTGCCGACCAGTTCAGATGAAGAGGTTGACGTGACACCCGACGGTGTCATCATCATCGAATCAGAGGTGAGCACGTGACACTGCACTTTCGCTCCATCGAAGAGGCTGGCACCGAGCGCATTCATCGACTCCTTGACCTCACCGAGCATATGGCTGCTGTTGGGCGGAGACCAAACCCAAAAGTGCCAGCCCTGCGAGGAAAGACCGTCTGCAATCTGTTCTTCGAAGATTCAACGCGGACTCGAATGAGCTTTGATCTCGCTGCAAAACGCCTGAGCGCCGACACCATGACGCTTGCAGTTTCCTCTTCCAGCGTCAACAAAGGCGAAAGCCTCCGAGACACTGTCGAAACCCTTGACTCAATGGGTGTCGATGCATTTGTGGTTCGACATCAGACGAGTGGAGTTCCCTGGCAGGTTGCCGGTTGGACTCCGGCAGCAGTTATTAATGCCGGTGATGGATGGCACGCTCACCCAACACAGGCGTTGCTTGATGCCTACACAATTCGGCAGCGTCGAGGAATTGCGAACGATTTCTCGGGGCTGAAGGTCGCTGTTGTCGGGGATATTCGACACAGTCGGGTGGCTCGAAGCACGACCGACATTCTTCAATTACTCGGAGCGAAAGTGGTTCACGTCGCTCCACGAACGCTGTTGCCGCCAACCTCTGACGTAGCGACAACATCCAAGTTCGATGATGTAGTTGGCGAGGTTGACGTGGTTTATATGTTGCGGATGCAACGGGAGCGAATGGGCGCAGGTCTCGTTCCCAACGGAGGTGAGTACTCCCGCCGATTCGCTCTCGATGAACGTCGTGCCTCAGCGCTGCGACCTGATGCGTTGCTCATGCACCCGGGACCGATGAATCGAGGGGTTGAAATGATGGTCGACCCGACAGAGTTACCCCAGTCAACAATTCTTGATCAGGTCACCAACGGTATCGCTGCTCGGATGGCGGTGCTCTTCGAACTTCTTGGCTCGGGCGGAATAGAGGAATGATGCAACAACACAACATGCTTTTCGCCGGTGGAACCGTCATCGATGAGACGGGGGAGCGTCGTGCCGATGTCCGGGTCCGTGAGGGAATCATCACCGAAATCAGCAGCGATCTCTCGGCCGGTGACGATGAACTGGTCGATATCGCAGGTTGCATCGTTGCTCCTGGATTTGTCGACCTACACACCCACCTTCGCGAACCGGGAATGCCGGAGGCCGAAACGATTGAGACCGGCTCACGAGCTGCAGCACTCGGCGGATACACCGCAGTGGTCGCCATGCCGAACACCGACCCCACACAAGACTGCGTTGAGGTCGTCGAATTTGTCTCGAAGCGTGGCCGAGAGGTCGGGCTGTGCGATGTGCGGCCATCTGGTTCCATCACCATCGGCCGTGCTGGCACTCAACTCACCCCGTTCGCTGATCTAGCGGCAGTAGGAGTGCACCTGTTCACCGACGATGGTTCGGGGGTGCAAGACGAAGGTCTCATGCGCCGTGCCCTTGAATATGCGGGCGAGCTTGGAGTCGTGTTGGCCCAACATTGTGAGGTCGCTTCACTGACCAAGGGTGCAGTCATGCATGAGGGTGAATGCTGTTCGCATCTCGGTCTTCCCGGCTGGCCTGCACTTGCGGAAGAACTCATGGTGCATCGTGACATTGAACTTTCGAGGCTCACAGGCTCGCCGGTGCACTTACTTCACCTTTCGACTGCTCGAAGTGTCGAGCTCGTGAGAGCGGCCAAAGCAGACGGGCTTCGGGTGACAGCCGAAGCAACGCCGCATCACATCAGTTTGAATGATGAGCGGCTCACATCATTTGACACCCGATTCAAGGTCAATCCTCCGCTTCGCACGACGGCTGACATTGAAGAGGTGAAGAAGGGACTCCTCGACGGGACAATCGATGCGATCGCCACCGATCATGCGCCGCATCCTCCAGTTGCAAAGGACCGTCCCCTCGATGAAGCACCGCCGGGAATGCTTGGACTTGAAACCGCGCTCGGTGTGGCTCGGTCGCACCTCGACTGCTCTTGGCAGCATTTGTTGGGAGCGATGTCATGGCGTCCGGCGAAGATCGCTGGCATCGACGACCAGCATGGCCGACCGATTGTGGTTGGAGAGCCTGCCAACTTGGCGGTCATTGATCCAGACTCGCAGTGGGAGGTTGATCCGTCAGCCCTTGCGAGCCGGAGTAGAAACACCCCGTTTATCGGAGTGGGTCTCGCGGCCCGGGTTCGTCATACGGTGTACGAAGGTCGAATTGTTGTAAGAGATGGGAAAGCAACAGCATGAGTGCTGGTCACATTGTTGAAGGGGCGCTCGTCCTCGCAGATGGAAGTGTGTTCGAAGGTGAACTTATTGGAGCAGATCATCGGGTGTCGTCTGGCGAGGTGGTGTTTAATACAGCGTTATCGGGGTATCAAGAGATCATCACCGATCCGAGCTATGCCGGCCAGCTCATCACATTTACCTATCCACACATCGGCAACTATGGGGTCAACGTTGACGATGCAGAATCTCGCGGGGTGTTCTGTCGAGGCGTCATTATTCGCGAACTCGCTCGCCGTCATTCGAACTATCGAGCTGAGCAGGGGCTCAATGAATTTCTCTCTGCACACGGTCTTGCAGGCATCGCAGGAATCGACACGCGCCGACTGACCCGGCTCCTTCGTGAGCAGGGCGCAATCCCAGGTGCATTCGGCTCACTCTCAGAATCAGAACTCCACTCACATGCGCAGCAAGAGCCAGGGACTGATGGAGTTGACCTCGTGTCGACGGTGACGACAGCAGAGACGTACACGGTGGGAAATGGGGAGCGTCGCATCGTTGCCCTTGACTTTGGTATCAAGTCGACCATCCTTCATCATCTCGGATCACTCGGCACCGTCGAAGTTGTACCGGCAACAACTTCGGCTGCTGAAATTCTTGCTCGAAAGCCTGACGGGGTCTTCCTGTCAAATGGCCCTGGTGACCCGAACATGCTGGATTCAATTGCTCGAGAGATTTCTCAAATGGTTGGTGTAGTGCCGATGTTTGGAATTTGCCTCGGACATCAATTACTTGGGAAAGCGGTTGGCGCAACAACCATCAAACTCCCGTTCGGTCACCACGGGGGCAATCATCCGGTTAAGGATCTCACGACTGAACGAATTGAGATCACATCACAGAACCACAACTTTGCAGTTGACCCTGATTCGTTTGATGAACTTGAACACGACGTTGTGATGACTCACATCAACCTGAATGACGGTGTTTGTCAGGGGCTCGAAGTTCGAGGCGCCCAGTGCTTCAGCGTTCAGCATCACCCTGAAGCAGGGCCGGGACCCCATGACAGCATCTATCTCTTCGACCGGTTTGCTGCCTTGATGGATGCGCGCTCATCGGCCGGAAAGGCGGCTCGGTAATGCCTCGCCGCAACGACATCTCATCAATTCTCATTATTGGTTCGGGGCCAATCGTCATTGGTCAGGCATGCGAATTTGACTATTCAGGAACCCAAGCCTGTCGAGTGCTTCGTGAAGAGGGTTATCGAGTCATTCTGGCAAACTCGAACCCGGCGACCATCATGACCGACCCTGATTTCGCCGACGCCACCTATGTCGAGCCCCTGACATGGGAGGTGGTTGCATCAATTATCGAGCGTGAACAACCCGATGCCGTACTTCCAACACTCGGTGGTCAAACTGCGCTCAATATCGCAATGGAACTGTTCGAGCGCGGGCTCATCGGCGTTCCCGGAACACCTGAAATGATTGGCGCTAATGCGGAAGCAATCGCCACGGCCGAAGATCGTCAGCAGTTCAAAGACGCAATGATCGAAATCGGACTTGATGTTCCCCGATCAGGTGTTGCTCACACCATGTCTGAGGCGGCAGCAGCACTCGATGACATCGGTCTCCCCGTCATCATACGTCCGGCATACATCCTGGGTGGCCGTGGTACCGGCATTGCGTCAACGCCAGAAGAGTTCGAATACGTCGCATCAAACGGACTTGCGGCGAGTCCGATCAGTGAGATTCTCATCGAAGAATCGATCGCAGGTTGGAAAGAATACGAACTCGAGGTCATGCGCGACCGCTCGGACAACTGCGTCATCATTTGCTCAATCGAAAACGTCGACCCGATGGGCGTGCACACCGGCGACTCGATCACCGTTGCACCGCAGCAAACGTTGACTGATGTGGAATACCAAGAGATGCGTGATGCTGCGCTGCAATGCATTAGGCGTGTCGGTGTTGAAACCGGTGGGTCCAATGTGCAATTTGCGGTTGATCCGGCAACTGGTCGTCAGGTCGTTATTGAGATGAACCCGAGGGTGTCCCGATCGAGCGCGTTGGCATCGAAAGCAACCGGCTTTCCTATCGCGAAGATGGCGGCGCGACTCGCAGTTGGTTACACGCTCGATGAAATCCCAAATGACATCACAAAGGCCACCCCGGCAAGCTTCGAGCCCGTCATCGATTATGTGGTGACAAAGATTCCTCGATGGGCATTTGAAAAACTTCCTGGATCCTCAGGCGTTCTCGGCACGCAGATGCAATCGGTCGGTGAGGCGATGTCAATCGGTCGAACCTTTACCGAAAGCGTCCAGAAGGCGATGCGTTCTCTCGAGCAAGGCCGCAATGGGCTCATCGATAGCCGAACAATGTCATCGCTCGCTGAGCATTCCGATGAAGCCCTGCTCGAAATGTGCGCAATTCCGACCCCAGACCGGCTCGTACACGTTGCAGAACTGTTGCGGCGCAAAGTTGTTCCGGAGCGGGTGCATGAGGCGTGCCGTATCGACCTGTGGTTCCTCGATCAGATCATGATGCTGTGCGAGGAACACGCCTATCTCGCATCCCAGACACTCGAAGATCTTGACCGTCGTTCGTTGCGGCGGGCAAAGCGCCTTGGATTTTCTGACCGTCAGATCGCTGACTTCATCGGCGTGGAGGAAGACGCTGTCCGAGCGGCCCGTCGTGATGCTGGAGTGCTTCCGACCTACAAGACCGTCGATACCTGTGCCGCTGAATTCGCAGCCGACACGCCTTATCACTACTCAACGTGGGAAGACGAAGACGAGGTTCGAGATTCAGATCGCACAAAGGTGGTGATTTTGGGTTCGGGGCCAAACCGCATTGGCCAGGGCATCGAATTCGACTACTGCTGCGTGCATGCAAGTTTTGCGCTCCGTGACGCAGGGTTTGAAACCATCATGGTGAATTGCAACCCGGAGACAGTTTCGACCGACTACGACACGAGCGATCGGTTGTACTTCGAGCCGCTCACTCGTGAAGACGTGCTCAACATCATTGATGCGGAGCAACCTGAAAAAGTCATCGTCTCGTTGGGTGGTCAAACACCGTTGAAGCTTGCCGGGCAGATTGATGTTGGTCTCGTTGCAGGTACATCCGCGGCTTCAATCGACGCAGCCGAAGACCGTGAGCTCTGGAACCGTCTTTGCGACGAACTACAAATACCGCAACCTCCCGGAGGAACCGCGGTCACCCTCGAAGAAGCTCGGAACATTTGCGATGACGTGGGTTTCCCGGTGCTCGTTCGCCCGAGTTACGTACTCGGTGGGCGCGCCATGCAGATCATTCACGATCACGATCATCTTGAGCGGGCGATGGCTGAACTGTCCGGCGCCGGCAGCCTGGGCAAAGAGGGAGGGCTCTCCGCTGAACGCCCCGTGCTCATCGACCGTTTCCTCGCCAGTGCCGTAGAGGTTGATGCCGACGCCATTCGAGACCACACCGGCGAAGTGCTCATCGGTGGTGTCATGGAACATGTCGAAGAAGCAGGAGTGCACTCAGGCGATTCGGCGTGCGCCATTCCACCGCAAACACTTCCCGAGTGGGTTGTTGAAGTGATTCGTTCGTACACGGCAGCGATTGCCGAGCGCCTCGATGTGAGAGGGCTCATCAACGTGCAGTTCGCCGTTGTCGGGACCACGGTCTACGTCATTGAAGCCAACCCGCGGGCGAGTCGAACCGTTCCGTTTGTCGCAAAAGCGACCGGTGTTCCGCTTGCAAAGGTCGCTACTCGCGTGATGATGGGCGCAACGCTGGCCGAGCTACGTGAAGAGGGCTTACTCAACCCTCCGATCGACGGACACGTAGCCGTCAAAGAGGCAGTCCTGCCGTTCAATCGGTTTCCGGAAGTCGACCCAGCGTTGGGCCCAGAAATGCGGTCAACGGGAGAGGTCATGGGAATCGACACCGGATTCGGCCGTGCATTTTCGAAAGCAGAACTCGCTGCTGGTAGCGAACTTCCAACCTCCGGCATGGTCTTCCTCTCGCTGAACGACACCGACAAGCCGGCGGGAATTGTTGTGGCCCGAAGGCTCCGTGAGCGAGGGTTGTCAATTGCGGCGACCGAAGGAACTGCAGCTCACCTTGCCCGATTTGGTGTCTTGGTCGACCGAGTACTCGACAAAGTCGCAGAGCAGGACGGGCCGACCGCAGTTGATCTCATCGCCGATGGCACGATCAATTTTGTGGTGAACACTCCTCGCGGCTCCTCGGGTCGAAGTGACGGCGAGCAAATCCGAAAAGCGGCCAGTCTTCACCGAGTGAGTTGTGTAACGACGGTTGCAGCAGCGCTAGCTGCAGCACAGGGGCTTGCAGAAACCGCAAGGGAACCGCTCACAGTACGAACGCTTCAGGAGTATCACCAGCGGTGAGTCGACAGTCCCGTCGCCACAGTGCTGAGGCAACTGCCGTGGAACGGCAGGTGACCGTTGGATCGCTCACGCTGTCAAGCCCGGTGATGACGGCATCGGGAACGGCTGGTTACGGCAGCGAACTTTCTTCGTATGTCGACTTATCACAGGTGGGAGCTGTGGTGACCAAGTCGATTGCGCCGTATGAATGGGCAGGTAATCCGGCGCCACGAATCCATACCGTTCAGGCCGGAATGATCAACGCAGTCGGACTTCAAGGCCCGGGAGTTGAGTATTGGTTGCAGAATGAACTACCAAAGTTGCAGTCGACCGGTGCGTCGGTGGTGTGCTCAATTTGGGGTCGGAGTATCGACGACTATGCGTCAGCCGCACGGATGCTGGCAGCAGCTCCTCCCGAGGTCATCGCAGTTGAAGTCAATCTCTCGTGTCCGAACCTTGAGGGCCGAGGCTCAATGTTTGCGCACGATGCCGAACTCAGCGCAGAGGTCATTGAGGCGACCGAAGTCTGCAATCGCCCACGTTGGGCGAAATTGAGCCCAAACACCGATCGTCTTGTCGAGATTTCAGAAGCGGTGTCGACCGCCGGCGCAGAGGCGGTCACACTTGTGAACACCTTGCTCGGTCTCGTCTTTGACCCCGATACGGCTCGGCCAGTGCTCGGCAACGGCGGAGGGGGAGTCTCAGGTCCTACGATTCATCCGATCGCGGTGAGAGCAATTGCCGACGTCAGAGCTGCCCTGCCTGACGTGCCAATTGTTGGAGTCGGTGGAGTGGTGAACGGTTGGGGTGCAGCCGAGCTCATGCTCGCTGGTGCTCAAGCGGTGCAGGTAGGCACCGCAACATTTGCGAATCCTGCTGCGATCACCGATATCCAAGACCAGCTACTTGCCTATGCGTCGTCTCGTGGGCTGCGCTCGGTCTCTCAACTCACATCAGCTGGCATTGCACCTCTCTGACAACTAAGTCGTCGCCATTGCGATGATCGACGGTAAATTCGAGAGATGGCATCTCCACCGCGCCTCACCGACGAGCAGCGTTCCGCAGCTCTCTCAAAAGCGGCGGAGGTCCGCACTGCTCGAGCCGCTGTTAAGGCACGCCTTAAAAACCACTCGATGACACTCAACGACGTATTAGCGAGCGAGGATCCTCTCATCGGTGGCATCAAAGTGCTTTCGGTTCTCGAGTCGCTGCCAAAAGTAGGAAAAGTAAAAGCTCGCCGGCTGATGGACGACATCGGCATTGCGCACAATCGCAAGATTCAGGGCCTCGGTTCGCAACAGCGCGCAGCGTTGCTTGAGGAACTTGGTGTCTGAGCACGACAACCCGCTCATCATCGTGGTGTCGGGCCCTGGCGGAGTTGGAAAAGGCACGATCGTAAATCGACTTGTGGCGTGCGACTCGCAACTGTGGTTGAGTCGTTCGTGGACTACTCGAGATCGCCGCGATGGAGAATCACCAGATGCTTATGTGTTCTGTTCAGCAGAGGAGTTTGAAGGACGGATCCAATCGAACGGGTTCCTCGAGTGGACCGAATTCCTCGGCAACTACTACGGCACTCCCGCACCTGACAATTCAGCAATCGAGGGCCGAGACGTTGTCCTCGAAATCGAACTCGATGGTGCCCGACAGGTCAAACAGCAGTACCCCGAAGCTATTTTGATCTTCCTGCTTCCACCGTCACGTGAGGAACAGGAGCGGCGTTTACGTGGGCGTGGTGATGCAAATGACAAAATCTTTGCCCGCTTAAAGAAAGCCGAAGCTGAAGAGCCTGTGGGCCGGGCGATTGCTGACCATGTGCTGACAAATGATGATCTCGGACAGACGGTCGACGACATGCTCGCAGTGATCGTTAACGAACGCTCACGCCGATAACCCCGATACACTCTTCAGCGTGTCACAGTCGAATGAAACCATGGTGAATCCGCCGATTGAGGGGCTTCTCGATCGCGTCGACTCAAAGTTTGGCCTTGTTACCCTCGCAGCTCGTCGTGCGCGAGATATCAACTCATACTTCAATCAATTGGGTGGTGGTCTTGGGCACATGATTCCGCCCCAGGTCTCTTCAACTGCCCGCAAGCCGTTGAGCGTCGCATTTGAAGAAATCACGGCTGACAAGATTCTTTGGGGTGAGCCAGTCGAAGAGGTCGAAGAAATGGATCTTCCGGTTGGCGAAGGCTTCGATGCCGACGTTGAAGCAGATGCCTGAGTGAGACGCCATGCTTGAGGGCAAGCGAATCGTTCTCGGCGTGAGTGGTGGCATTGCTGCCTACAAAGCCATTGAGGTGTGCCGCCGCCTCGTTGATGCGGGAGCCCATGTTTCTCCAGTGATGACATCTGGTGCTCAGCATTTTGTTGGGTCAACCACGTTTAGCGCCCTTGCATCAGAACCCGTTCGAACCTCGCTGTGGGAAGGTTCAGACCCAATTCCTCATACCACGCTCGGCCAAGGTGCTGACTTGGTGCTTGTCGCGCCCGCAACGGCACGAGTGCTCGCTGCGTATGCGCACGGCCTATCGACTGACCTTCTCACAAACATCTTGATCGCAACTCGAGCCCCGGTGGTGGTATGCCCAGCAATGCACACGGAAATGTGGGAACACCCTGCGGTGGAGGCCAATATCGAGCTGTTGCGCTCTCGGGGGGTGCACATCGTTGAGCCTGAGGCGGGACGCCTCGCTGGTGGCGATATTGGCAAGGGCCGCCTCGCAGACCCTGCAGACATCATGGCAGCAGCCGAACGTGCCCTTGCCGATCGAGACTTGGAGGGTCTCAACGTGGTGGTGACCGCCGGTGGTACCCGTGAGCCAATTGACGCAGTTCGCGTGATTGCAAACCGGTCATCGGGCAAGCAGGGCCATGCGATCTCCGAAGAGTGTGTGCGCCGAGGTGCCAACGTCACAGTGGTTACCACGACTGAACTTCCGACATCTTCGACAGCTGACCGTATTCAGGTTGAGACCGCCGCCGAGATGCAATCGGCACTTGACTCTGTTGCTCCAGCGGCCGACATCGTCATCATGGCCGCGGCGGTGGCTGACTTTCGGCCGAAAGATTCCGTCGAGGGCAAGATCAAAAAGGCGGGCGGTGTCCCAGAGGTCATTCTCGAGCCGACACCAGATTTACTTGAAGCAATTGGACGAAACCGTCACCCTGATCAGACCATCGTTGGTTTCGCAGCCGAAACCTGTGACCTTGTCACAAATGCCCGGTCAAAACTCGAACGCAAGTGCCTCGACCTGGTGGTCGCAAACGATGTCAGCGCAGAAGGGGTGGGGTTCGCTCACGGAACTAATGCTGTCACTCTGGTTTCAGCGGACGGAGAACAAGACCTGACACTGCGTTCAAAGACGGAGATTGCCGTCGGTGTTGTCGACGAAATCGTTAGGATTCGGGCGTCGATGCGCTCGGTAGATGCCGGTCGCGTCAGCCCCAGCAACTGAATCCACAGTGCCCCTGCTCGAGGGTGACGTGAGATTCGCTACGGTTCTTGTTCAAACATAAGAATCGCTGAACCTGTAAACGGAGAAGTCGACGTGAACCGTTGGACATTTACATCAGAAAGCGTGACCGAAGGTCACCCAGACAAAGTTGCAGACCAAGTCAGCGACTCAATTCTTGACGCAATTCTTGAAGTCGACCTAGCAGGCCGCGTGGCATGCGAGACGATGGTGACCACCGGATTGTGTGTGGTTGCAGGAGAAATCACGACTTCGGAATACGTTGAGATCCCAAAGATTGTCCGCAAGACGATCACCGATATTGGCTACGACGATGCAAACGCAGGCTTCGATGGCAACACCTGTGGCGTCATCGTCTCAATCGACGAACAAAGTGCCGATATCGCTCAAGGTGTCGATGCATCCGAAGAAGTGCGATCATCGGGGCCTTCCGATGACGACCTTGACCTGCAAGGCGCCGGCGACCAAGGCATGATGTTTGGGTACGCCTGTGACGAGACTCCCGAACTCATGCCGCTTCCAATCTGGACCGCGCATCGCATGGCGGAACGACTTGCCGAAGTTCGTCACAAAGGTCAGGTTCCGTACCTGCGCCCCGATGGCAAAACACAGGTCACCTTCGAATACGAAGATGGTCGCCCGATCGGTCTCAAGAACGTTGTTATTTCCACTCAACACCAAGACGGCATTGATCGCGACACCGTCATTCGCCCTGACCTCATTGAACAAGTGATCAACCCGGTGATTCCCGAGCAATTCGCCGCCGACAACTACGACATTTTCATCAACCCGACGGGCCGGTTTGTCATCGGTGGCCCTCAGGGTGACTGCGGGCTGACGGGCCGAAAGATCATTGTCGACACGTATGGTGGCATGGGTCGCCACGGTGGCGGAGCCTTCAGCGGTAAGGACCCGTCAAAGGTCGACCGGTCTGCGGCTTATGCGGCCCGGTGGGTTGCGAAACACGTGGTCGCCTCAGGTGCAGCGAGCCGTTGCGAGCTACAGGTTGCGTACGCAATTGGTGTCGCCCACCCAATGAGCATCCTCGTCGACACGTTCGGTACGGAACAGGTTGATCCAGATGCCATCGTCGCTGCAGTTCGAGAGGTGTTCGACCTTCGCCCAGGCGCAATCGTGCGTGACCTTGATTTGTTGAGGCCTGGTTATCAACGAACCGCAGCGTATGGCCACTTTGGGCGTGAGGGTTTCTCGTGGGAGACGCTGTCGCGACTTGATGAATTCAAATCTGCCGTTGGCGTGTGAGTGACTGCTCGCCCGAACATCGCACGCGTTCTATGCGATCGTTCGGGGCCTGATCGCGCATTCGACTACCGAATACCCGTCGAGCTTGCGGCCGAGATCATGATCGGCTCGGTCGTCCGAATTGACCTTCACGGTCGAAAGATCGGTGGCTGGGTCAGAGAGTTTGACCCGAGTGACGCCCTGCCGGCTGACGAACTCCTTCCTCTGCGGCGCATTTCTGGTGTCGGGCCCGACGAATCGGTGATCGAACTTGCGGAATGGTCGGCTCAGCGATGGGCGGGGAGGCGATCACAATTTCTTCGAGCGGCTTCACCACCTCGGGTGGTGCGATCTATCGGTACTGCGACGTATTCAACGTTGGCGCCAGAGCCTCGTTCTCCTGCAACGACTCGGTTGCTCGCGCACAACGGTGGAGTGTTGCGCCTTCCACCTACTTCTGATGTGCTTCCGTCGGTGTGGAGTTGTGTTGAACTAGGCCAAGTACTTGTGGTCGTGCCCGGAGTTGACGACGCCACCATCTTGAAATCCCGAGTAACGAGGGCTGGAGTAACGACTGCGTTGCTTCCGCACGAGTGGGCACGAGCTGCGGCCGGAGTGGACGTTGTCATCGGAACGCGAACTTCCGTCTTCGCAAGACTGCCCAGTCTGAGTTCGATCATGGTGATTGACGAGCATGACGAGCGCCTCCAATCGGAAGCCTCTCCGACATGGCACGCTCGTGAGGTCGCCGCAGAGCGGGCACGTCGCAGCCACATACCTCTGATCTTGGTGTCGGCCACGCCAACACCGGAAGCGATGCATGAACGGGCGCTCGAGGCGCCACCGCGGGAGCGAGAAATTGCTGGCTGGCCGGAGATCGTGGTTGCTGATCTTTCAGATGACGACTCCGCTCCCGGTGGCAGGCTCTCGTCAACAGTGATTGAAGAACTTCGTAATCCCTCTCGTCGTGTGCTGTGCGTGGTGAACCGCAAAGGTACGTCAAAACTGTTGGCGTGCCGATCGTGCCGCGAGCTGGCGACCTGTGAGCGCTGCGAATCGGTGATGTCCCAACCGGGTGATGATCTGTTGTCGTGTGCGAAATGCGGATCTGAGAGACCAATGACGTGCCTCAATTGTCATGGTATGTCGTTCTCAAATCTTCGTCCTGGCACCGCTCGACTCGTGAAAGAACTAGCGGCCGCAGCAGGTCGTCCTGCGCGGGTCGTCGATGCTGACACCGAGCCCGACTGGTCGAGTGGTCCAGCGGTTGAAGTGCTTGTTGGCACCGAAGCGTTACTGCATCGGGTTACGCATGCCGACACTGTGGTCATACTGGATATTGATAGCGAGGTGTTGGCACCCAGATTTCGAGCGGGCGAGCAGACATTGAGCTTGCTTGCTCGGGCAGCCCGCCTCGTCGGACGAAAAGCCGATGGCGGTCGACTCGTTGTGCAGACGAGACAGACCGGTCACCCGTTACTTGCAGCGATGTCTCAGGTTGCGCTAGGGGATGCCACTGAAATAGAGCGTGCCCAACGAGAACAGCTAGGGCTTCCGCCGTACGGGGCGATTGCTGTCATCGAGGGGGCGGGAGCCGCAGAGTTCGTGCAGTCGTTACCCGACTCGGTGCGAGTTGGTGGGGCTGGTGATCGTCGACAGGTGCGAGCGTCTGACCCCGAGGTTCTTGGCAGGGCTCTTGCTCTAGGGCAACGTCCGGTAAAGAGCCGACTTCGGGTTGCCGTCAATCCGGGCCGCTAGTTACTGCCACCACCTTTCAGGTGTGTGACTTTGAGTAGTCGAAAACCACTGCGTGACCCCAAGCGATTGACCCCCCATCCTGCGCCCTCTAACCAACGATGCAACGAATCTGCTCCGAGATGGCGGTTGACTACGAAGAGTGCAGTGCCATTCTTTGAAAGCCTCTCGAGCCAGTCGTTTAACAGTGCGTGAAGTGCTTTTTTTCCAATTCGAATCGGTGGATTTGACCAGATGAGGTCAACGGTCAATTCTTTCGGCACCTGATCAGGATGCAAGGTGGTCACCTCCAACGAGAGGCGTTTCGCGTTGGATGTTGTTAACGCACGCGCCCGACTGTTTGGGTCAATTGCGTACACCGTCGCCTGTGGTGACCTCTGAGCCAAAGTGAGCGCAATCGGGCCCGCCCCGCAGCCGATATCAACGAAGGTGCCGTGCGGAGGTGGTGGCGGCGCCTGCTGAAGCAACAACGCAGTACCGCTATCGAGGTGCCCATGACTGAACACGCCCGTGTCGGTCTGAAATGAAAACGCAACGTCGTTGAGAACAACCTCGACTATTCGAGGGTCGGTGGCCGCATCGGGAGCTTCGTCAAAGTAGTGAGGAGCGATGACAGGTAGCCTGCCACGTATGGCACATGAGATTCGTACCTTTGGTGATCCGGTGTTGAAATCGGAGGCTGCCCCGATCACTGATATCGATGGTCGTCTCGTCCGCTTGGTCGATGAGATGTTCGACACATTGGAGACGAGCAACGGAGGAATTGCGCTTGCCGCTCCGCAAATCGGCATACAGAAACAAATTTTTGTCTGGGATCTCGACGACGGTCGCGAAGTGATCTTTAACCCGGTCATCGCCGAATCAGATGGTGAATGGGTGTACGACGAGGGTTGCCTGTCGATTCCAGGCCTCTATGTTGAGATGATACGACCACGCCGCGTGTTGCTGCGCGGCATTGACCTCGATGGGAACGAAGTTGAGCGAGAGGCCGACGATCTCGAAGCAAGGATGTACCAGCATGAACTCGATCACCTCCATGGCGTGCTGATGTTCGACCGCATGACCCCCGAGCAGCGGAGTGAGGCGCTTGCCGAATACCGGCGGCTAAGCGTCCCTGAACCTGAACGCCGCGGGTTTCGTCGTCTGCCACTGCGGTGAGGAACGCCCCACCGCTTGTCTTTCTCGGCAGTCCGCAGGTGTCTGCGGATGTGCTTTTCGCTCTTGTCGCTGCCGGTCACGACATCAAGTTGGTCATCACCGGGCCAGATCGGCGCCGAGGCCGTGGTGGCGCAACGTCGCCGACACCTGTTGGTGCGCGAGCGCAAGAACTTGGCCTTCCTGTCAGCCACGTTGCCGCTGACGCAGCATCATGTGGTGCTGAACTGGGCGTCGTCGTTGCATACGGCGAAATCATTCGAACATCAGTGCTCGAACAGATTCCGATGGTCAACATTCATTTCTCGTTGCTGCCACGGTGGCGCGGTGCGGCGCCGGTGGAGCGAGCGATTCTTGCTGGCGATATTGAGACTGGTGTTTGTGTGATGGAGGTCGTCGAAGCATTAGATGCAGGGGGTGTGTACGCGTCGTCAGCCCTGCCGGTGAGTTCAGAAGTTGATGCCGCAATGCTGACAGCCGAACTCGGATTGGTCGGAACTGAACTGCTGCTGAAGTGCCTCGAAGATGGCCTAGGTGACCCCGCTCCACAGGTTGGTGAGATCACCTATGCGACAAAAATCACCAGCGATGACCGCCATATCGACTGGTCAGAACGCAACGATCAGATTCTGCGGCGCGTTCGCATTGGGGGAGCGTGGACGACATGGCGTGGAGAGCGCTTCAGGATCATCATGGCGACCGAATCTGACGGACGGATTGTGCCGACCGTCGTGCAGCCGGCCGGAAAACCGCAGATGACGTTCGATGATTGGGTGCGCGGGGCTCGGCCCAACAGTGGTGAGTGGTTCGATTGACCAACGATCCTCGGCGTCTTGCCCTCACGTTGCTGAGGCGCATCGAAGAAGAGGGAGCGTTTGCAAATCTTGTCGTCCCCTCGATGCTCGACCGCAGTTCGCTGTCGCGCAGCGATCGGGCCATGGTGACCGACCTCGTGTACGGCACCACTCGACTTCGTCGTGCCTGTGATGCGCTCGTCGACCGTCACATCACTTCGCCTCCTGATGCCGCAACCCGGCGAATTCTTCGGCTTGGCGCATATCAATGGGGTTGGGGTGGGGTGCCCGCTCACGCAGCCGTTCACGAGACCGTCGCTCTCGCGCCTCGGCGGGTGCGGGGCTTTGTAAATGCAGTCCTCAGACGTACGGTCGAAGGTGCTCCACCGTCTGACATCATGTGGCCCTCGGCTGCGTCGCAGTTGAGCGTCCCCGATTGGATTTTTGATCTCTTCGTAGCCGAGGTTGGCCGAGATCAAGCTGTGGCGTCGCTAGAACGAATGAACGTGCCACCTGCACCGGTGGTGAGAGATGACGGCTATGTGCAAGATCAGGCGTCGACGTGGGTGGCAGATGCTGTCGATGCACGACCGGGGGAGCGGATCCTCGATATGTGCGCGGCACCTGGGGGGAAGGCGACCGCTCTAGCGGCGAAAGGCGCAACTGTTGTCGCAGCAGACCTGCGGCCGCAAAGGGCTGGCTTGATTGCCGATAACGCCCAACGTCTCGGCTACGGCGGCGACCAACTGTCGGTGGTCGCCGCCGATGGGAGTTGTCCTCCTTTTATGCCCGGTCAGTTTGATGCGGTGCTACTTGATGCTCCCTGCTCCGGGCTTGGGGCGCTCCGACGCCGACCTGACTCACGTTGGCGGGTGCAGCCCTCTGACATCACGGTATTGGGCGCACTGCAGCAATCGCTGATCGACGCAGCAACAGCGTTGGTGAAGCCCGGTGGTCGATTCATCTACAGCGTGTGCACGATCAATGGAAGTGAATCGATCGACCATCACGTTCCGGGCGGTTGGGAAGTTGATAGATCACAACCTCCGGGAGAATGGCAACCGTTCGGGTCGGGCTGGAGGGTTCTTCCTCACGAGGCAGATACCGACGGCATGGTGTTGATGAGGTACCGTCGATCAACATGACGACACCCCAGGCAAAGGTACTGACGGTTAGCGATGGTGTGCATCACGGGGTGCGAGAAGACTCCGGCGGGGAAGGTGTAGCCGCTCGCTTAACCGCCGCCGGATTTGATGTCATCGAGCGTCGGGTGACCGAAGATGGCCGAGAATCGGTTGCGGCCGCACTTTCGCAGATGAGTCAGGGCTTCGCAGGGCTGATCGCAACGACCGGAGGTACGGGTTTCGCTCCACGAGATCAAACGCCTGAGGGTACGAATGACGTCATCGAGCGTGTGGCTCCCGGATTCGCTGAAGCCATGCGGGCGATCAGCCCTTTCGGTCGCCTGTCACGAGGGGTCTGCGGCATCGTTGGCGAAACCGTGATCTGTAATCTTCCGGGCTCTCCGAAAGGTGCAATCGAGCAGCTCGATGCGGTGATTGACGTCTTGCCGCATGCCTTGGCCCTTCTTGCTGATCAGCCAACTGAGCACTGACGGGCTGTCTCGCCGTTAGCCTTTGCGACGTGTTGCGTGTAGTACTCCCCAAGGGTTCGCTCGAAAAGGCGACGTTTGAACTATTTGAGGCGGCAGATCTTCAGATCGTTCGCTCGTCAAGTGTCGATTACCGAGCAACGATTGATGACCCTCGGGTGGCAGAGGTACGTATTCTTCGCCCCCAAGAAATCCCCGTGTACGTCGCAGAGGGGCTGTTTGACATCGGGATCACCGGACGTGACTGGGTTGAAGAAACCTCAAGCACCGTGGAGAGTCTGGGTGAACTGAAGTACTCAAAGGCGACGTCGAACCCGGTGCGAGTCGTTGTTGCAGTAGCGGGAGATTCCTCGTACCAAAGTGTCGCTGATCTCCCCGATGGAGTGCGGGTGACATCGGAATATCCAGAGATGACGAAGCGGTTCTTTGCCGAACGTGGCGTGAACGCTGACGTTCGGCTCTCATATGGGGCGAGCGAGGCGAAAGTCCCCGATATTGCGGACTGCGTCGTCGACATCACCGAGACGGGTCGAGCCCTACGAGCTGCTGGCCTACGGGTCATCGACACCATGCTGACGAGTTACACCGAGGTGATTGCGCATCCTGCGTCATACGCCAATCCAGAGCTTCGACATGCAATGGAGCAGATCATGATCCTCCTCAACGGCACGCTCGACGCTCGTGGCAAGGTGCTGTTGAAACTCAACGTTGCTGGGGAGCGCCGAGACGACGTACTTGCAATCCTGCCTGCAGCCAAGAGCCCGACGGTTAATCAGTTGGCTAACGGTGACTTCGCTATTGAGACCGTCGTACAGAAAACCGACATCAATCGTCTGATTCCAGCACTCTCCGAAGCCGGAGCAACCGACCTCGTTGAGATCCCGATCTCGAAGATTGTGCCGTGACACCGCAGGCTCACGGAGTCGTCACGTCATTCGATCCCGAAGTCGGTCTCGGTGAGGTTGACGTCGATGGAGTCACCATTCCATTTCACTGCATTGCGATCGCTGACGGATCTCGCAACATTGAGGTCGGAGCGGAAGTGACAGTGTCGAGCACCCGACGATTCGGCAGAGTCGAGGCATCTCGCGTCAGCCGGCGGGCGGGTTAGCGGCAGGCGTGTTTTTATGGCGTCACCCCAACCACTTGACGATCGCATTATTGACGTCATCCGGTTGTTAGAGCCCGGCGAAGTCGTTTCGTATGGCGATATTGCAGGCGACGCTGGAGCACCGAGGGCGTCGCGACATGTCGGAAGGGTGCTTGCGCATACGTCTGGGCTTTGCTGGTGGAGGGTTGTGAACTCTCAGGGGCGTCTTGTGCCGGGAAACGAGCGGGAGCACACACGTCTGCTTCGGGCCGAGGGCGTGAAGGTTCTCAACGGGCGCGTGGTGCGGTCACCGAAAGGGCGTTTTTCGCTTCGCTGACCACGCGGCGTCAGGGGTTATTCGGCTTGCGCCTCACCTGCCGTCACTTGTTTGACCTGAACAAATGCCATGCGGATATTGGCAAGAGCGGCTTCAAGGGTGCTGCTTTCCTCACCGAGTCTCCCTGCGAGACCTTCGATCAGGCACGCGAAGGCATCGATGGCGAGCGCTGCTGATTCAAGGTCTGGAGGGCTCGCAGAAAGGTGGATTGCGGCCAGCTCATACAGCCCGACCGCATGGTTGGTGATGACGGTTTCAACGGGTGCTTCAGCCACCCGCGCCCGGGCCTCTTGCAGTTCGCGATCGAGTTCCGCGTAATCGTTGTCGGTTGCTGGCTCGCTGAAGTCGTCGGATTCGTCACTCACGCCCGCTAGCGTAGTGAATCGTTCAGTCGAGTACTGATCAAAATGACAACTGTTCGAAGTGGGGAACGCCCCCACCCAGCCACGAAAAGAGTGCGTCTGGGTCATGGTGGAAGGCGAAAGCCTTCGACGTGTGGCTTCGTGCTATTTATTCGGGAGGCCATAGCCCTTGCTCAGGAGAACAACGTCATAGCAGCGCCACGCAGCGACCAACATCGCATCAACGATCGCATTCGAGCTCGAGAGGTTCGTCTCATCGGACCTGAGGGTGACCAGCTCGGAATCAAGCCAGTGCCCGAAGCACTGCGTCTTGCGAGAAGTTTCGATCTTGACCTCGTGGAAGTGGCTCCCAATGCTTCACCGCCGGTCTGCCGAGTCATGGACTACGGCAAGTTCCGGTATGAAGAGGCCCAAAAGGCAAAGGAGTCACGCCGTAAAAGCGTCCAGATTTCGGTGAAGGAAGTGAAGTTTCGACCAAAAATTGGCAAAGGCGATTTCAACACCAAAGTCCGGCACCTCATCGGATTTCTTGAAGATGGACACAAAGTAAAAGTGACTCTTCAATTCCGAGGTCGTGAGATGGCTCACCCCGAACTCGGATCGAAAATCCTCGATGAAGTCCTTGAAGCGGCGGGACCGCTCGCAAGGGTCGACAACCAGGCCCGGCTCGAAGGACGATCGATGTCGATGGTGTTGTCACCGGATAAGAAAGCAGCAGAAGCCGCAAAGAAGGCCGAAGCAGCGGCGATAGCAGCAGCTGAAGGCCCATCGAACGAGAACGAATTACCAGGAGGCGAAGATGCCGAAAATGAAGACTAGTAAGACCGCCGCCAAGCGGTTTAAGAAGACCGGAACAGGAAAGCTTCGACGCCAGCAGGCCATGCGTCAGCACCTGTTCGAAAAGAAGCCAACAACTCGCACTCGTCGACTTGATGGCGACGTAGATGTTCATTCCTCAGACGAAAAGAACATCAAGCGTTTGCTCGCCGAGCGCTAAACGCCAACCAATTTCTGTAAGAAGCGAACGAGGAGAAATCTCATGGCACGTGTAAAGCGTGGAGTGGCAGCGAAGAAGCGTCACAAGAAAGTCTTGAAGCAGGCCCGCGGCTATTACGGCAATAAGAGCCGGTCATACCGTGCGGCCAATGAACAGGTCATGCGAAGCGGTCAGTATGCGTTCCGTGACCGTCGTGCAAAGAAGGGCGAGTTTCGTCGTCTTTGGATCCAGCGCATCAATGCAGCATGCCGCCAGAACGACATGTCGTACAGCCGTTTCATTGCAGGCCTGAACGCCGCAGGAATCGAAGTCGATCGCAAGATCCTCGCCGATCTCGCGGTAACTGACTCCGCTGCGTTTTCTGCTCTTGTCGAGCAGGCAAAAGCAGCGTTATAACCCAGTCGATCGGAGCAGGCTCGGTGCTTTCGCAACCTGAGCCACTTTCACCAAGGAACTCTCGGGTCAAGCACCTCCGTGATATTGCGCGGAGCCGTGCGTCCCGAGAATCTGAAGGGGTTGTTCTCGTTGAGGGACCGACTCTCATTGCCGAAGCACTCGCAGCTGGCTGGGATGTTCTCGAAGAGTTCGTCGGTCCGGGCGGTGAGCAAATAACAGCAGGGGTGTGTACGCCCCTCACCGCAGCTGCTCTTGAACGGGTGGCGACGACAACAGAACCACAACCGAATCTCGCGCTTATTGCACGCCGTCAATCTGAACTCACGTCAGATGTTCGATCGGTGATGGTCCTCGCCGGGCTCGGCGATCCTGGAAACGTCGGCACGCTCATTCGATCGGCGGAAGCGGCCGGTCTTGATGCAGTGATCTGTACGCCGGGAACTGCGGACGTGTTGTCGCCAAAGACGATTCGTTCGTCTGCCGGTGCGGTATTTCATGTGCCGGTTGTAGAGATGTCTCTTGATGATGTTGCGGAGGTGGGCTTTCTTCTCGTGGCGACGTCATCTCATCGTGGGACGCCATATCGGTCGTTTGATTGGAGTCAGAAGATCGCGGTCGTGATGGGTAATGAGGCTCATGGGGTTGATGAGGGCGGCAAGATTTCGGAGTGGGTCCAGATTCCTCAGCGCGGGCGCTCAGAGAGTTTGAATGTGGCGATGGCAGGGACGTTGATCGCGTTTGCCCTTGCAGAGTCGGTCGCCGGTGGTGGAGAAACGTTGGCCAGATGAGCCACCATGCCTATGCTCTTGAGGTGACCTTCATCCGTCGATTTCTATGCCCCGGGCGACCCGTCCGGGGAGTGTGACACCGCCTGTTCTGGGCGTGTGGCCCCATGTGGGCAATGGGTTTCGGTAAGTCGGCTAACGACGCAACGACGTGAGATCTGAATGAAGACGTGGAGAGGACAGTTTTGTGACGAATGACATCACAGCGGCGATTGAAACCGCTTTGCAACGGGTGAGTGATGCCGCATCGCTCGATGAGATTGATGCCGTATCCGGTGAGACGCTCGGCAAGAAGGGCGTGCTGGGTGGTTTGAAGGCATCGCTGGCAAACATTGACGATATTGAAGAACGTAAAGCGGTTGGCCGCTCGTTAAACGAGGGCTTCGCATCGGTGAGTGCTGCCATTGATGAACGCCGCCAAGAACTCATTGCCATCGAACGAGCGTCGCAGGTGGCAGGGGAGCGACTCGACCTCACCGAAGCTATGGATACTGCATCCCGAGGTCATCTGCACCTCGTAACACAAGCCTGGCAAGAACTCGAAGATGTTTTCGTCGGTCTCGGCTTCACCGTTGCCGAGGGCCCAGAAGTGGAGACGGACTGGCATAATTTCGAGGCTCTCAACATGAGCGAGGGCCACCCAGCGCGCGGCGAGTTCGACACCTTGTTCATCGGCCATGACGAGCACGAAGATGCCGGCGATTCGGGATTGCTGCTTCGAACTCACACGTCTCCAGTCCAGATCCGGACGATGCTTACATCTGAACCACCGATCTACATCGTTGCTCCCGGGCGGGTATTTCGGCGCGACACCCCTGACGCAACGCACATGCCGGTGTTTCACCAGATCGAGGGGCTTGTTGTCGATCGTGACATTTCGATGGCCGACTTGGCCGGCACGATTGAGGCATTCACTCAAGCATTTTTCGGCGAGGGCTTTACCTCTCGTCTTCGGCCGTCATACTTTCCGTTCACTGAGCCATCAGCTGAGTTTGATATCCGTCGCCCCGATGGCTCCTGGCTTGAACTCGGGGGTTGCGGAATGGTCCACCCCGAGGTGCTTCGCGCAGGTGGGGTTGACCCTGAAGAGTGGAGTGGCTTCGCGTTCGGTTTTGGTATCGACCGCATGGCAGTAATGCGGCACGGCATTACCGACATCCGTGACATGTACGTCAACGACATCCGGTTCATCGAGCAGTTCTGAGGGGTTGAGATGAAGGTACTTCTTTCGTGGCTCAATGAATTTGGGACGTTTGCTGACCCGACCGACAACGATGCCGTTGAGGCGGTCGCCGCAGACCTCACTGCGCTCGGTCTTGCTGTTGAGGAGACGATCGCTATCGGCTCCCCGGTTGAGGGAGTTGTCTCGGCTCGGGTGTTGCGGGTGGAACAGCATCCAGATGCGGCGAAGGTTCGTCGTGTGTGGGTTGACGCTGGTGATGGTGACGAGCGCCATGTGTGGTGTGGTGCATCGAATATGGCGGCTGGTGATGTTGTGCCGCTCGCAACGCTAGGGACGACGATGCCGAACGGAATGACGATCGAACGTCGAGGCATCCTCGGTATCGATTCAGAAGGGATGCTCTGTTCGGCCGTCGAGTTGGGAGTCGGTGAAGATCACTCTGGGATCCTGCTGTTAGACAGTGATGCGGAACTGGGTATCTCGTATGCGCAGGTCTTGGGAATTGAAGTAGACGTCGTCTTTGATCTTGATCTCACTCGCAACCGTCCTGACTCCTGGTCGATCGAAGGGGTGGCTCGAGACCTTGCGGCGTGGCGCTCACAGCCCTTGGCCGAGGTTGGTGAGGGTGTAGTGGTGAGCGGTGAAACTCGAACGGTTCCAGTTTCGATTGCTGATCCTGCGTGTGGTCGGTTTACCGCAACGGTGATTTCAGGGGTTCGCGTGGGTCCGTCGCCCGAGTGGATGGCACGTCGGCTCGAAGCGCTGGGTATGCGGGCGATCAACAATGTTGTCGACGTGAGCAACTACGTCATGCTTGAGTTGGGGCAACCTAACCATGCGTACGATCTCTCCACCATCGGAGGAGGGTTCTCGGTGCGCATGGCGCGCGACGGAGAGACACTGACGACGCTCGATGACGTTGAACGCTCATGCACTGTCGACGACCTTCTTATCTGTGATGGAAATGATGTGCCGGTGGGTCTCGGTGGTGTCATGGGTGGAGCCGATAGCGAGATTTCTGACTCGACGACCGAAGTGGTTCTTGAGATTGCGTGGTTTGCGCCGCTCGGAATTATGAAGACAGCTTCTCGCCACGGATTGAGGTCAGAGGCCTCGGCTCGTTACGAGCGTGGGGTTGATTCGGCGCTGGCTGACCGCGCAGTGCAACGTTTTGCTGAACTTCTTTCTCTCACGTGTCCTGAGCTTGTTGTTCATGCCGGTGGGGCTGACGAACGGTCATCGGGTATGCCTGAACTTGTCCGTTCGGTCGGCGTTCGTATTTCTGAGGTCAATCGAATTCTCGGCACCGACCTGGTTGCGGCAGATTTGCCCGGGCTCCTCGACCCAATCGGGTTCACAGTTACGGCAAACGGTGATGACGTAGCGGTTGCCTTGCCGTCATGGCGTCCAGACTCCACTTCTGAAATCGATGTCATCGAGGAAATTGCTCGACATCATGGCTACGGGCGTCTCGGTCGATCGGTGCCGAAGCCAACCGGGCATGGTCACTTGACGCAAGCACAAATTCGTCGCCGTTTGCTCCGCGACGTGTTGGTCGGATTAGGCATTTCTGAAGCGATGCCGAACCCGATTGTCGCTCCTGACACGATGGCGCGGGCGGGCATCGAGGGTGACACGCTGAGAATTCTCAATCCGCTTGTCGCGGATGAGAGTGCGCTGCGCTTGTCGCTGCGTCCAGGCTTACTCACCTCGCTTGCTCATAATGAGCATCATCGCCGAACTGGGGTTTCTCTGTTTGAGATCGGCAAGGTGTACCCGCCGTCGGGTGACGGTTTGCCTGATGAGCATGAAGTCTTGTGTGTGGTGCTCGCAGGTCAGGATGCACATGCCGCTGTTGCGGTCTGGCGTCAGATTTCGCAGGCGCTCGGTGTCGGGGCAATGATCGATCAGTCCACCGTCCCAGGCGGGCTGCATGGCACTCGTTCGGGTGTTCTTCGTGCTGGCAGAGATGTCATTGGGGCGATCGGTGAAATCGCCCCTGCAGTGCTGGAAAGCTTTGAGGTCAGCGAGCGTGTGGCGGTGATTGAGGTGCGTATTGATGGGATGCTTGCTGGCAAGGGCGGGTCGCGTGCCTATCGGCCGATCAGTCGGATGCCATCAAGCGATCTTGACCTTGCGTTCGTGCTGAGTGACGATGTTCCTGCTGATCGGCTTGAGCGGGCAATTCGGCAGGGGGCGTCGTCTCTCTTGGTCGACCTCAACCTCTTTGATACCTACCGCGGCCCCGGAGTGCCCGAGGGGCACCGTTCGCTCGCGTGGCGGCTTCGACTGCAAGCCAATGATCGAAATCTCACCGATGCCGACATCGCTGAGGTGAAGTCGGCCTGTGAGTCCGCCGCTAAGAAACTTAGTGCAGAGTTGCGCAGTTAGCTCACATCCTCAGCGTCGTGGTGACCTTTAATTCAGGTTGATATCACCTGGCGCGTTTGCAAGCCACTTGATCGGTGGCGGTTGACGATTGAGGACGCGACGCCAGAGGTCTGTGGGTTGATTTCCAAAGACATCGTTGGTCTCAGCGGCTACGACGATCCAGCCTCCGGCATCGATTTCTGCGTCGAGTTGACCAGAGGACCAGCCTGCATATCCGCTGAAAATTCGGATGCCGGCAAAGTTTGGGGCGATGATCGCAGGGTCGCCGGCAAGGTCGATTGACCACACTCGATCGGCCACCTGAACGGCACCTTCAATTTCTGTTTCAATGGTGTTTTGTGTGACGCCGAGGGCGATGAGGGCGGAAGGGTCAACGGGGCCCCCGTTGAAGATCACTGGTGGTTCTGTGAGCGAGTCATTCCAACGTGAGATCGGTTCAAGATCAGGGTCGGCCAGTGGACGATTGATGACAACGCCGATAGCGCCCTCATCGTTGTGATCGATGACGTACACCACCGATCGGTCAAAGTTGGAGTCGTCGAGTGGAGGGGAGGCCACAAGGAGTTGGCTGCGTGCCCCGCCGGTGAACATGTGAGCAATGTTACCGGTGAGAAATTCAGGCATGTAGAAATAACGAATTTCTATTCGGTATTCTGTATACTCATTCGTTATGGGTGGGAACAACATTCCGCGTAACGCGAAATCGGTTGGTGTGGTCGGCGCTTCAGGGTTCACCGGAGCAGAACTGCTGAGAGTGATTGACCGGCATCCAGCGCTACACGCAAAAGTGCTGCAGGCGGCATCGCAGGCAGGTGAGCGTGTCGCCGACCTCTACCCATCAATGGCCGCAGCGCATAGTGGTGCGACATTCTCGGAGTTTGACATCGACCAACTCGACGGCCTCGACGTGGTGTTCCTGGGTCTGCCGCACGAGGCATCGATGGAGATCGTCCCTGCGTTGTCTGATCGAGTCGGCCACATCGTTGATCTCAGCGCTGCGTTCCGGTTGACCGATGCATCGCAATATCCGGTGTACTACGGCTTTGACCACGATCAGCCCGCAGCGCTTGCGGCGGCGGTGTATGGCCTGCCTGAGTTTCACCGAGACGAGCTGGTGAACGCAACGTTGATTGCAACCCCTGGGTGTTATGTCACTGCTGCGATCATCGCGGTTCGCCCATTGGTTGACAAGGGTCTCATCGGCACCGACACGGTGATCGTCGATGCGGCAAGTGGCGTGACCGGAGCAGGTCGAAAAGAAGACCTCGCTTACGCCTTCACCACCGTCGATGAGAACTTCACTGCCTACGGACTTCTCCGACACCGGCACACACCAGAGATGGAACAAGAGATCGGCACTCAGGTGCTGTTCACCCCGCACCTCTTGCCAATGAATCGAGGCATCCTCGCAACCTGTTACTCGACGCCGGCCAATGACGCCGCAAGGTCGCAACAGGCAGTGATCGAGACACTGCAAGCAACATACGCAGACGAGCAGTTCGTCGAAGTCATCAACGGAATTCCGAGTACCAAGGCCACCCTCGGGTCAAACCTCGTTCTCGTCACCGGTCGCTACGACGAACGAACCGACACCATCATCACCATTTCTGCGCTCGACAACCTTGCGAAAGGAGCGTCGGGTGGAGCGGTTCAGGCCCTCAACGTTGCACTCGGCATCGACGAAACCTTAGGGCTCGACCGGATAGGAGTTGCACCATGACAGATGTCGCTGCTCAACGCGCCGCCATTCTCGTCGAAGCATTGCCATACATTCGGCGTTTCGCCGGTCGCACCATCGTCGTGAAATATGGCGGCAACGCCCTCGCCGGAACGTCGGGTGAGGATGCCCTTTCAATATTCGCGACCGACATCGTGATGATGCGGTTAGTTGGCATGCGCCCAGTCGTCGTCCATGGCGGTGGCCCCCAAATCAGTGAATTGATGGGTCGCCTAGGAAAGACAGCCGAATTTAAAGATGGGCTGCGGGTGACAGATGCGGAAACTGTCGACATTGCTCGGATGGTGCTCATCGGGCAGGTGAATCCGCAGATCGTCTCAGCGATCAATGTGCACGGTGATTACGCAGTCGGGGTGAGCGGAGAAGACGGCGGTCTCATTAGGGCGGTCCCACGCAACCCTGAACTTGGATTCGTCGGCGATATCTCATCGATCAACCCTGACGTCTTAGAGCGGTTGCTCGACGATGAATTCATTCCTGTTGTCGCAACGGTCGGTGCCGATGCCGAAGGGCAGGCGTTCAATATCAACGCCGACACCGTGGCGGGCGAGATTGCAGCCGCACTCGGTGCAGAGAAGTTGGTTTATCTGACCGATATCGATGGCCTTCGGCGCGATATCGCTGATGCGGCATCGCTCATTCGACAGAGCACTCCTGACGAACTTGAGCAACTCATCAGCGACGGCATTATCGACGGGGGCATGATCCCGAAGGTGGCAAGTTGTATTTCGGCTGTCCGCAACGGGGTTGGCCGTGCTCACATTCTTGACGGTCGCACCCCTCATGCTCTGCTGCTCGAACTTTTTACCGACGCCGGCGTTGGCACGATGGTCCAGATACCCGGATCACAGAACGGAGATTGACATGGGACACGTATTTGATGCCGATGTCGCCGTGGGGCACTGCCCATTCATGCCGGTGTTTGGTCCACCTGCGCTCATGCTTGAGCGAGGAGATGGAACAGAGGTGTTCGCCACCGATGGCACCCGTTATCTCGACTTTCTTGCCGGTATTTCAGTGGTCTCGCTCGGACACTCAAATCCGGTCGTCGCCGACGCAATTGCTGACCAGGCGAGGAAACTTGTCCATGTCAGCAACTTCTTCGCAAATCCGGTCGCAACTGCAGCTGCAATGTCGATTGACGGTTTACTCGCTGACGCGACAGGACGTGCAGGCCAGGTGTTCTTCACTAACTCAGGTGCCGAGGCAAATGAGTGCGCGCTGAAACTTGCTCGCAAGAACGCCGGGCCCGGTCGACACAAGGTGGTAACCGCCTTGGGGTCGTTTCACGGGCGAACTCTTGCGACATTGGCGGCAACCGGCCAGCCGGCAAAGCATGAGCCGTTTGCGCCGATGCCCGATGGGTTCATGCACGTGCCATGGGGAGATCTCGCCGCGATTGAGGCCGCCGTCGACGAAACCGTTGGAGCGGTCTTTCTCGAGTCAATCCAGGGCGAAGGGGGAGTGAACCCTGCCCCCGATGGCTATCTCGAAGGCGTGCGCGAGATCTGCACCCGTGAGGGTGCGTTGATGATGATCGATGAAGTTCAAACAGGTTTTGCCCGCACTGGCGAGTGGTTCGGGTTCGAATATTCAGGTGTGTCGCCCGACGTTGTCACCCTTGCGAAGGCGATGGGTAATGGCATGCCGATCGGCGCCTGCTGGGCACCCGTTGAAGTTGCGGCTGCATTCGTTCCCGGAGATCACGGCAGCACCTACAGTGGGACGGCTTTGGCGACTGCAGCCGTTGAAGCTGTGATTGCTGAGATGAAGCGGCTCGATGCGCGCTCACTCGCTCGATCTGGTGAGTCGAAGATTCGGGCGATGCTTGATGGCGCTGACGGCGTCATTGGCGTCCGCGGCAACGGGTTGTTGCTCGGTGTTGCGCTCGAAGATGGCATCATTGCCGGTGACGTGGCCGCTCGAGCGCTCGCAAATGGACTCATCGTCAATGCGGTAAATGCAGCAACTATTCGAATCGCGCCACCGCTGACAGTTTCCGAAGGCGAAATCGAAGAGGCGATGGCAATTCTGCTCTCAGCGATCGCAACCGTGAAGGCTGCGCCATGACCGTACGTCACCTTCTTAACATTGTTGATCTGTCGGTTGACGAACTCGCGCTAATTGGAGATCTCTCAGATCGCTCAATTGATGACCTCGGGCGCCCCCTCGCAGGTGGCGGTGTCGCTCTAATATTTGAAAAGCCTTCAAACCGGACGCGGCAATCAATGGAGATGGCCGTTGTTCAACTCGGCGGCCACCCCGTCTACACCCGAGGTGAAGAGGTTGGCCTCGATGCCCGTGAGTCGGTTGAAGATGTCATTCAGATTCTTGAGGGATATCACGCAATGGTCGCAGCTCGTGTGTTTTCCCATGGTGTGGTCGAGCGAATGGCTGCGTTGTCAACGGTGCCCGTTATCAACATGTTGTCCGACTGGTCGCACCCGTTACAGGCGCTCGCCGATGTGCGAACAATGCGCCACGAATTTGGTGCGCTCTCAGGTCGGATCGTTGCTTGGGTCGGTGATTACAACAACGTGGCTCGGTCGCTTGGCGAAGTATGCGTGATGTCAGGTATGTCGGTGAGGTTTGCCTGCCCTGATGGGTTCCAACCATCAACGGTAGAATGTGACAGGTTGTCGCAGCTGGGACCGGGAGACGTTGCATCCACTGATGACCCCGCAGAGGCCGTCGCAGGTGCCAATGCAATTCATACAGATACGTGGGTATCGATGGGTCAAGAAGCAGAGGTCGAAAAACGTCACAAAATCTTCGACACTTACAGCGTCACCGACGCGCTTATGAGCCTTGCAGCTGATGACGCGATTTTCATGCACTGCCTCCCGGCCTACCGCGGCTATGAGGTCGCTGCGTCGGTGATCGACGGCCCTGCGTCACGGGTGATCCGTCAAGGTCACGACCGCATGCACGCAGCTCGCGGTGCACTTGCATTTCTTGGGGGTGTGCGTTGAGTACGAAGGCCCGTCGACAGCAATTAATTACCCGTTTCATTGAGCAACACGAGGTGGGTAACCAAGCTCAACTCGTTGAGATGCTGTTGTCTGAACATCTATCTGCAACGCAAGCGACGGTGTCGCGTGACCTCGACGACCTCGGAGCGATAAAAGTGCGAACCGCGTCGGGCTCGTCGGTCTACGCGTTGCCCGAGTTCGCCCCTGATCGGGTTGCTCCGTTAGAGCAGTTGCGGCGCGTGATGGGCGAATGGGTTGGTGAGGTCACGAGTTCGTCAAATCTTGTGGTGGTGCGAACCCCGCCAGGATGTGCTCATGTCGTCGCTTCGGCCCTTGACCGCAGTGCGGTCGATGGCCTCATCGGCACGGTCGCAGGAGATGACACCGTTATTTGCGTTGCTGGTGAAAACTCAACTGGGCAACGACTCGCTGCGCATCTTCGCGAACTTGCAGGAATTGATGGAGGAGTGAACAATGGGTGACAACAAGAGCTCAGAAGCGTTATGGCACGGCCGTTTCGCAGGCGGTCCTGCAGAGTCGTTAATGGCTTACACCGTCAGCCTTCCGTTCGACCGCCAGTTGTGGGAGGTCGACGTCCAGGGCTCAAAGGCGCACGTTCGCGGTTTAGGTCGTGCAGGTGTCCTGTCGCCTGACGAGGTTGAGAGCGTGCTCAACGCCCTTGAGGTCGTCCACCAAGAGTTCTCTGATGGGTTATTTGAGTTTCGTGACGGCGACGAAGATATCCACACTGCGGTTGAGCGGCGAGTTACTGAGATCGCCGGAGATGCTGGATCGCGTCTGCACACAGCGCGAAGCCGTAATGATCAGGTTGCAACCGATCTGAGATTGTGGACCAAGCAGGCGATTGCTGAAGTTGCATCGGGTGTCGTCAATCTTCAGCGCGTCCTGCTTGATCGGGCTCGTCAGGCCGGTGATGCGTACCTGCCGGGATACACGCACCTGCAGCGTGCGCAGCCGGTCATGCTTGCGCACCATCTATTAGCTCACGCCTGGTCGTTGCATCGTGACTTTGATCGCCTGGTCGATGCGTATCGTCGTCTCGATGTGTCACCTCTCGGCGCTGGGGCGTTAGCGGGCACGTCGATCGAGATTGATCCGGCCCTCACTGCTGAAGATCTGGGTTTCGCTGCCGTATTCACCAACTCGCTAGATGCGGTGAGCGATCGTGATTTTGTTGCCGAGACGCTGTTCGACCTTTCGCTCATCGGTATTCACCTTTCGCGTATTGGTGAAGAGTGGGTGCTGTGGACGTCTGAAGAGTTCGGGTTCGCTCGTCTAGATGATGCTTATGCGACCGGTTCGTCGATGTTGCCGCAGAAGAAGAATGCTGACATTGCCGAACTCGCACGCGGAAAATCAGGTCGGCTTATTGGCAATCTCACGGGTTTGCTTGCCACGTTGAAGGCGCTTCCACTTGCGTATAACCGTGACCTGCAGGAAGACAAAGAACCGCTCTTCGACTCGGTCGAGCACACTGTGCTTGCGCTGGTAGCCATTGCAGGCATGATCGGCACCGCAGAGTTCGATACCGATCAAATGGCGGCGGCAGCTGATGCAGAACTTCTCGTTTCGACTGACCTTGCGGAGCATCTCGTTCGCAGCGGTATTCCGTTCCGTCAGGCGCATGCTCAGGTGGGGCAGTTGGTTCGTCGTCATCTGAGTGGTGAGGGGCAACTTCGTGATCTCGCAATTGCAGAAATTGGTCCTGAGTGCGCCGCATATTTCGAGCGGGGTGGTGCCACCAAGATGCGAACATCGCCAGGTGGAGCTGGTCCGTCGCCTGTCGCCGTTCAGATTGCGGCGTTTGCTGAGAAGCTCTCTGAGTCAGTGGCTCGGTTGAACGAGTTGGGTTAAGCGCATGTCGGTGACCTTCGGTGCTGTGTTTGTCACGATGCTCGTGATTATGGACCCGATCGGAAATGTCCCCATTTTTCTGTCGGTAACTCGACGCCTTTCAACTAAGCAAAGGTCTCGCTCAGCGCTTCTTGCGGTGGTGACAGCGGCATTAGTGATCGCAGGTTTCGCAGTTGGCGGCCGCCAAGTTCTGGGCTTTCTTGATGTGTCAGTGCCGGCATTGCAGGGTGCCGGTGGTCTTTTGCTATTGCTAGTGGCGTTACAGTTATTGATGAGTGCTGACGATGACGCTGAGGCGGGCCCCATCGATCATGTTGCGGTTGCGATGGTTCCTTTAGGCACGCCACTCCTTGCTGGTCCGGGTGCGATCGTTGCAGCGATCGTATTCGTCCAAAACTCGTCAGCGGCTCGTGAACGCTGGTCCATTGCCGGCGCACTTGCCGTTGTTCTGTTGTTGGTGTACCTCATGTTGAGGTTTGCTGAACTTGTGAAACGTGTGCTTGGGCGTTCGGGGATCTTGCTGCTGAGCCGTATTGCAGGACTGCTCCTCGCAGCGATTGCGGTTCAGATGATTGCTGACTCGGTGATCGGTTTCGTCAACTCAGGGAGTTGATGACGAGAGGTGCGGTTTCAGCGCGCTCGGGTGGAACCAATAGCCATGAGGGTGCATGGTTCCAAGATGGCGTGTGTGTGATTTCCCGTCGTTCCAGTCGATGCGTGTCACTGCGGTAAGTTCAGATCGCTGCGGGTCACGAGCAATCTGTTCATCGTGTCGGAGTGCAGGGGTGGTTGAAGGCTGTTCGAGATAGACCCATGTCAGATTTCGTCGTCGTCCGAGTGCTTCGAGCCGTTGCCGATAGGAGTGCTGGTCATCGAGGCTCAGGTACGACAGCACCCATGAGTTGATGATGGTCAGGTGGTCATCTCGCATTTCCTCGATCTGGGTGAGAGCAGCGAGAGCATCTGCGGTGCGAAGGTCGACCGGGTGGGCCTTTGCCCAGGCGACTGCTTTCTTGAGTCGCTCAATGCGGTCGAGTTGATCTGGCCACACGCACGCAAGCAGCCATATGGCGTCATCGGTGTCTACATCAATCGGGTGGGGGTCAAATCCGATGCGGCCAGCGAAGGTGCCAATCTCAATGTCAGGTGGTGCATCGGCCCTTACGCTGCAGCGAAGAGCGGGCGCAGCCGTATCGCCGGCGGACGTGATCCATGAGCCGTTCTCTGCGGTGAACGTGCAGTGATATGCATCGAGATGGAGATTGAGCCCCGCCGAACATCCCACGTCGATGAGAGTTGAGTTCTCGTTAGCTGGTTGAAGCGCAAGCGCGAGACGCAGCAGTGCTGAGCGTGAGATGTCGTTGGTTTGGGTATGTCGTGTTCGTACGAGGTCGCCGAGTTCGTCGCGGTAGGTGTCGCAAAACTCATGAAGGTCGGCTACGAGCTCGTTTCGATCGAGTGACGCCACGTGAGGTGTACCCGTTACTGAGGGGTACAACTGCGAGAGCGTCGTTTTCTGGTGCTGCAAGACGAGGTAGTGGATTGCGGCGAGAAGCAGTACCGGTCGTTGTTGTGGTTGGGGTGCGTGATTGAGCAAGCTGCGAACTGTCGGCTCGGAATCGTCACCAATTGCGTGGGCGATATCGGCACAAAAGGGCGCCCTCGCGCTCACAGATTCTGCGAACTCGTGGAACATGGCTGCGATCTCACGGTCCGAGTCACCCGTCGACATCCTCGAAGCGTAGATGTTCGGCGATGTCGGTTCTGGTGCTGAGTCGTGGCACGATATTCGCTGTATGGATTTCACTGCCGAACTCGAGGCCCGTGGGCTGATTTACGACACCACCGATCGAACACAGTTTGCGGCGCGTTTGAATTCGGGGCCGATTGGGGTCTATGTGGGTTTTGACCCGACTGCTGATTCGCTACATGTGGGGCATCTCCTCGGTCAAGTCAGCTTGCGTCGATTTCAGCTGAATGGCCACCGAGTGTTTCCACTAGCGGGAGGAGCCACCGGGATGGTGGGTGACCCAAGCGGTCGCTCAGAGGAACGAAATCTGCTGACCCGAGACGAGCTTGAACACAACGTGCGGAGCATCTCGCAGCAACTTGAGGGCATTCTTGACTTTTCCGGGTCGAATCCGGCGACGATGGTAAATAACGCGGACTGGACAGTTCAGATGCCGCTACTCGATTTCTTGCGTGACATTGGCAAACATGTGTCGGTTCCACAGATGCTTGGCAAAGATTCAGTGAGGTCGCGTCTTTCCGCCGAGTCGGGGCTTTCATTTACCGAGTTCAGCTACATGCTGCTGCAAGCAAACGATTTTCGGTATCTGCACGCTGAGCACAACGTTGAACTGCAAATGGGCGGTAGCGATCAGTGGGGCAACATCACTGCAGGCATTGACCTCATTCGACGCACTGCAGGCGCCGCTGCGTTTGGATTGACGTGGCCACTGCTCATAAAAAGTGATGGCACAAAGTTTGGGAAAACCGCGGCGGGAGCAGTCTGGCTTGACCCTGAGCGGACGAGTCCCTATCAATTCCGCCAGTTTTGGCTTCAAACCGATGATGCCGATGTGCGTGATCGACTGCTGAGGTTCAGTTTGCAAACGCTCGATGAGATCGACGCTTTGCTTCAGCAGCACGAGGCGGCGCCGCATGAGAGATCAGCGCAAAAAGCGCTCGCCTACGAGATGACCGCAATGGTTCACGGAAGCCCCGCAGCGGTTGCCGCCGACGCCGCGGCTGCAGTGTTGTTCGGGTCTAATCCTCGTGATGCAGATGCCGCCGCAATGGGGGTCGTAGCGGGCGAACTTTCGTTGACGGAGGTGTCCGCTGTCGAGTGCGTCGACCTTCCAGCGCTGTTGGTGCAGTGTGGGCTGGCGAAGTCAAAAAGTGATGCCCGCCGCACGTTGGAGCAGCGTGGTTTTCGCTGCAACGGAGAGGTGCTTGAGCTCGACTCAAACGTCTCGGAGATGTCGGCGCTGGAGGGCGGTTTTCACCTGATGCAAAAAGGACGAACGTCACATCATCTTCTACGTATATTTTCTTGATTCAGGGTTGTGCACTCTCGGTGTGAGCAGTAGTGTTTTATCTCGCCCCAAAAGCCAGATGGCTGGTGGGTGACACCGAGTCACGAAAGTGAATGTGTCAGAGCAGTAGCTCCTTGAAAACGGAAGAGAAGACAGAACGCCAGTGCGGGCAGTCGGTCAGGGGAAACTTCGGTTTCTGAGACACGACTGTCTGTCAATTCAGTTGCCGGGTTCCCACCCGGTGACAAAACTAAGTAATTAAGTCAAGATTGCAGTCACTGAGTACATTCCACTCACACTGCGCTCGACCATCAGCCGCTCGATAGACGAACAACCGTTCCAATATCGACAGGTTTTTGTTGGAGAGTTTGATCCTGGCTCAGGACGAACGCTGGCGGCGTGCTTAATACATGCAAGTCGAACGAGGTCCATCCGATCTTCGGATTGGTGAAGACCTAGTGGCGAACGGGTGCGTAACACGTGAGAAACCTGCCCCGGTCTCTGGAATAACAGTTGGAAACGGCTGCTAATACCGGATGCCGTCGGACCATCGCATGGTGGACCGACGAAAGGGTTACCGGACCGGGAGGGTCTCGCGGCCTATCAGCTTGTTGGTGAGGTAACGGCTCACCAAGGCATCGACGGGTAGCTGGTCTGAGAGGATGATCAGCCACACTGGGACTGAGACACGGCCCAGACTCCTACGGGAGGCAGCAGTAGGGAATATTGCACAATGGGCGAAAGCCTGATGCAGCAACGCCGCGTGCGGGAAGAAGGCCCTAGGGTTGTAAACCGCTTTCAGCAGGGAAGAAAATGACGGTACCTGCAGAAGAAGGTGCGGCCAACTACGTGCCAGCAGCCGCGGTGACACGTAGGCACCAAGCGTTGTCCGGATTTATTGGGCGTAAAGAGCTCGTAGGCGGTTCAGTAAGTCGGGTGTGAAAACTCTGGGCTCAACCCAGAGACGCCACTCGATACTGCTGTGACTCGAGTGCGGTAGGGGAGCGGGGAATTCCTAGTGTAGCGGTGAAATGCGCAGATATTAGGAGGAACACCAGTGGCGAAGGCGCCGCTCTGGGCCGTAACTGACGCTGAGGAGCGAAAGCGTGGGTAGCAAACAGGATTAGATACCCTGGTAGTCCACGCCGTAAACGTTGGGCACTAGGTGTGGGTCTCAACCAACGAGATCCGCGCCGTCGCTAACGCATTAAGTGCCCCGCCTGGGGAGTACGGCCGCAAGGCTAAAACTCAAAGGAATTGACGGGGGCCCGCACAAGCAGCGGAGCGTGTTGCTTAATTCGATGCAACGCGAAGAACCTTACCTGGGTTTGACATGTAGGGAAAAGCTCTAGAGATAGGGTGTCCTTCGGGGCCTTACACAGGTGGTGCATGGCTGTCGTCAGCTCGTGTCGTGAGATGTTGGGTTAAGTCCCGCAACGAGCGCAACCCTTATCCTATGTTGCCAGCATTTAGTTGGGGACTCGTAGGAGACTGCCGGGGTCAACTCGGAGGAAGGTGGGGATGACGTCAAGTCATCATGCCCCTTATGCCCAGGGCTGCAAACACGCTACAATGGCTGGTACAAAGGGCTGCGAACCCGCGAGGGCAAGCGAATCCCACAAAGCCAGTCTCAGTTCGGATTGGAGTCTGCAACTCGACTCCATGAAGCTGGAGTTGCTAGTAATCCCGGATCAGCACGCCGGGGTGAATACGTTCCCGGGCCTTGTACACACCGCCCGTCACACCACGAAAGTCGGTAACACCCGAAGCCGGTGGCCCAACCATTTGGAGGGAGCCGTCGAAGGTGGGATCGGTGATTGGGGTGAAGTCGTAACAAGGTAGCCGTACCGGAAGGTGCGGCTGGATCACCTCCTTTCTAAGGAGTATCTCTCCACCGTTGAGTGGTCATCCGACCACCCGGTGCGAGACACTTCCAGTTGGTGCACTGGTGTCGTTCGTCGCTTCCCACTTAGAGTGGTCGTAGGGATTCGGTCCCTCCTGCTCAAACGTGGTATCGACGTCCACCGTCTTCTCCTCCGTTTTGAGGGAGTTCCCTCTTATGCCGCTGTGTTGAGCCGCTTGGTTCCACATGCATCGCACTCGCACCTTGAGAACTGCAGAGCAAGCACGAGCATCTTGTTCGTTTTATTTTTAAAACGATCGTAAGAGTATTCCAAGCTACAAAGAGCCAACGGTGGATGCCTTGGCGCCAAGAACCGATGAAGGACGTGAGTGACTGCGAAAAGCTGCGGGGAGCCGTCGACTAGGCCTCGATCCGCAGATGTCCGAATGGGGAAACCCAGCACTTGTCATGGAGTGTTACCCTGGTCTGAATACATAGGGCCAGAGGAGGGAACCGGGGGAATTGAAACATCTCAGTACCCCGAGGAAAGGAAAGCAACCGCGACACCCTCAGTAGCGGCGAGCGAAGAGGGTAGAGACCAAACCACAGCAGTGCCAAGCCTGACGGCCTTGCTGTTGTGGGGTAGTGGGACCAGAAGTGTGAGCGTCAGATCACACACAGAGTTACCAAGTTGCTGTGTAGAAGAAGTCACCTGGAAAGGTGCGCCATAGTGGGTAATAGCCCCGTATTCGAAACACACGCAGCCTCTGTCTGGGATCCCAAGTAGCGCCGGGACCGAGAAAACCGGCGTGAATCTGTGGAGACCACTCCATAAGTCTAAGTATTCCTTGGCGACCGATAGTGAACCAGTACCGTGAGGGAAAGGTGAAAAGTACCCCGGGAGGGGAGTGAAATAGTACCTGAAACCGTTGGTTTACAAGCAGTTAGAGAGTCGTCACCTTCGGGTGGCCTCGATAGCGTGCCTTTTGAAGAATGAGCCTGCGAGTTACGGTATGTGGCAAGGTTAACCAGTGATGGGTAGCCGAAGCGAAAGCGAGTCTGAATAGGGCGTTGAGTCGCATGCTGTAGACCCGAAGCCAAGTGATCTATGCATGGCCAGGTTGAAGCGGAGGTAAGACTCCGTGGAGGACCGAACCCACGTCAGTTGAAAATGGCGGGGATGAGCTGTGTATAGGGGTGAAAGGCTAATCAAACTTGGCGATAGCTGGTTCTCCTCGAAATGCATCTAGGTGCAGCGTCGTGTGTTCAGTGCCGGAGGTAGAGCACTGATTGGGTTAGGGGGCCTACAAGCTTACCGACCCCAGTCAAACTCCGAATACCGGTACTCCAGAGCACGGCAGTGAGTCCACGGGGGATGAGCTTCGTTGGACGAAAGGGAAACAGCCCAGACCATCAGCTAAGGCCCCAAATTCTGAACTAAGTGGAAAACGATGTGGGATTGCCCAGACAGCCAGGAGGTTGGCTTAGAAGCAGCCACCCTTGAAAGAGTGCGTAATAGCTCACTGGTCGAGTGATCCTGCGCGGACAATGTAACGGGGCTCAAGTTCAGAGCCGAAGCTATGGGTTCGTACGTAAGTACGAGCGGTAGAGGAGCGTTGATGCAGCAGTGAAGCGGCTGTGCAAACAGTCGTGGAGCGGCATCAAGTGAGAATGCAGGCATGAGTAGCGAGAGAGGGGTGAGAAACCCCTCCGCCGAAAGCCCAAGGGTTCCTGGGGAAGGCTATTCCCCCCAGGGTTAGTCGGGAGCTAAGGCGAGGCCGAAAGGCGTAGTCGATGCACAACTGGTGAATATTCCAGTACCACCGTGTTCGCGTCAGGTCCAATGGTCGCAACGTCGGGGCTGTTTCCTTCGGGAAGCGAGCCGACCGAGTGTCCGGCGGATAGCTGAAGGGGGACGCAGGAGGGTAGGTGAACCGGGGCGATGGTAGTCCCCGGGTAAGCGTGTAGGTGGGCTCCGATGAGAGTTGGAGCCATAACACTGAGACGTGATGCCGAGCCGTTTAGGCGAAGTCACTGATCCCATGCTGCCAAGAAAATCCCAGCAGTGAGTTAGCACGGTGCCCGTACCCCAAACCAACACAGGTGGGCGGGTAGAGAATACCAAGGCGATCGGGAGAACTATGGTTAAGGAACTCGGCAAATTACCTCCGTAACTTCGGGAGAAGGAGGACCCCTGTTGGTGACGATCTTTGCGATCCGAGCTGATGGGGGTGGCACAGACCAGGGGGTAGCGACTGTTTACCAAAAACACAGCAGCGTGCGAAGCCGCAAGGCGCTGTATACGCTGTGACGCCTGCCCAATGCTGGAAGGTCACGGGGAACGGTTAGCTCTTCGGAGCGAAGCTGTGAACCTAAGCCCCAGTGAATGGCGGCCGTAACTATAACGGTCCTAAGGTAGCGAAATTCCTTGTCGGGTAAGTTCCGACCTGCACGAATGGCGTAACGACTTCCCCACTGTCTCAACCATAGACCCGGCGAAATTGAAGTACGAGTAAAGATGCTCGTTAGTTGCGGAAGGACGAAAAGACCCCGTGGACCTTTACTATAACTTGGTGTTGAGTTTCGAATGTCGTTGTGTAGGATAGGTGGGAGACTAGGAAGCATTGGCGCTAGCCAGTGTGGAGTCATTGTTGAAATACCACCCTGCGTCATTTGGGCCTCTAACCTCGATCCGTTATCCGGATTAGGGACAGCGCCAGGCGGGTAGTTTGACTGGGGCGGTCGCCTCCTAAAATGTAACGGAGGCGCCCAAAGGTTCCCTCAGGCTGGTTGGCAATCAGCCGTCGAGTGCAATGACACAAGGGAGCTTGACTGCGAGACCTACAAGTCAAGCAGGTACGAAAGTAGGGCATAGTGACCCGGCCATCACGTGTGGAAGTGTGGTCGCTCAACGGATAAAAGGTACCCCGGGGATAACAGGCTAATCTTCCCCAAGAGTCCATATCGACGGGAAGGTTTGGCACCTCGATGTCGGCTCATCGCATCCTGGGGCTGAAGCAGGTCCCAAGGGTTGGGCTGTTCGCCCATTAAAGCGGTACGCGAGCTGGGTTCAGAACGTCGTGAGACAGTTCGGTCTCTATCCTCCGCAACCGAAGGAACATTGACGAAGGCTGTCCCTAGTACGAGAGGACCGGGACGGACGGAGCTCTGGTGTGTCTGTTGTCCTGCCAAGGGCACGGCAGATTAGCCACCTCCGGAAGGGATAACCGCTGAAAGCATCTAAGTGGGAAACCCGTTCGAAGATGAGTGTTCCCATGCGGTTAACGCAGTAAGGCCCGTGGCAAGACCACCACGTTGATAGGCCGGAAGTGTACGCACAGCAATGTGTTTAGCTGACCGGTACTAATCGGCCGAGGGCTTGGATCTCTTACGCTCGTGCTTGCTCTGGAGTCCTTGGGTGCATACCCATTGACAATAAGTTTCGGTGACCATGGCGACAGGGTCACACCCGTTCCCATCCCGAACACGGAAGTTAAGCCTGTCAGCGCCGATGGTACTTGGGGAGAGATCCCCTGGGAGAGTAGGACGTCGCCGGATTTCGCAATTAAGAGGCGCTGGGCACTTGCCCGGCGCCTCTTGTCGTTTTCGGACTCATTTCCGTGGTGCAGCGTTGTTTCGGCCATAGCCTCGTCCGGGTGCCTGCACCGCAACCTCGCCGTAATTCATCTGGTCGCCCTGGTTCTGGTGGCGCCCGTAAGGGGCCACCACGCTCGAATGGGGGCCGTTCGGGCGGTTCTCGCTCAGCAGGAGGCGATGTGAGGGGCGGTGGACGCAGCGAAAGAGGCGATCGCCCATCTGGTGGAGCGCGTGGAGGTCAGCGCCGTTCTGCTGGCTCGGGCTCGAGTAATCGGCCAAGTCGTCGTAAGACCCGTTGGTCTGACTCCGGTAGCGGTTCAGATGGCGGTGCTCCGGGCGGTCGGCGACAAGGTGGCCCTGCGGCAGGCCGCAACGGGCCTAGCCGTCCCGGAGCAGCATCTAGTGGGTCGAGTCGTTCTGGTCCGTCCAGATCAGGTGCATCGCGTGGACCGGCGCGAGGCCAGGGTCACAGCGGAGATCGTCCGTTCAGCAGAAGTGACCGCGAAAACGGTGGCCGTGGGTCGTATCGTCGAAATGACGAGAGCAAATCGGACCGAGGAGGCGATCGACGAGGAAATGACAGCCGACCCGGTGCGAGAAACTTCCGTCGGAGCGACGGCGACAGCCGCGGTGGGGTTTCTCGAGGCGGACAAAGTCAAAGTGGGAGAGGCTTTGGCGGCCCACGGCGTCCCGAGTGGCAGGAACGGGCGCGGGAAGATCGCAGGGAGACACGCGAAGAGCGTGAAGCCCGTGAGCCGCGAAACGAGGCTGAGCGTCGAGCAGCGCAGGTGAGGTCACGCGGCGGCGGTAAGGCTCGCCTGGGACAGTTCCCGGCAGAGCGAGAAGAACATATTGACCAGTGGATCGATGAGGGTCCTGTCCGAGAAGAAGCAGAGCAAGCAGTTCAGCGAGCTCGACCGGCACGAGCGAACAATTTTGAACTTGATAGCGAGATTCGCGATCGGGTCAATGCAGCGGTCCCGTCGCCTCAGCGGGCAGCAAAGTTGCGCGAACGGTTGCTTGGTGCCTTCGTTTCGTTAGAGCGGGAGCGTTACACCGAGGCCCGGCGCATCGGTAACCAACTGGCCCGAGAGATGAGCGGCGTCGCCGCGGTTCATGAACTCATTGGGCTATCGAATTACCGCTTAGGAGAGTGGCGTAAAGCCGCTGCTGCGCTCGAGAGGGCACAGACCCTGCATCCTGATCCAGACACGATGCCGATTCTCATGGATTCGCTTCGCGCGCTTGGTCGCCACAAAGATGTTGCCGAGGTTTGGAAAGAACTTCGTCAAGCTTCGCCTGCACATGAGATATTGGCAGAAGGTCGCATCATCATGGCAGGGTCATTTTCCGACCGGGGTGAGCTAGCTGATGCAATCAAGGAAATGCAGCCTGCCCGTTCAAAGCCGAAGCGCGTGCGGGAACATCACTTACGCCAGTGGTACATGCTTGCGGATCTACTCGATCGGGCCGGCGACACTGTTGGGGCGGTTCGATTCTTTGAACAGATCGCGAAGGCCGATTCAGATTATGTCGATGTTCATCAGCGTCTACGAGCGCTTGGCCGCTGATACCGACTTCCTGCCAACTCAGTACGCTCGATTTCGTGTCAGCAACGTTTCGCGCCGGAGTCATCATTGTTGTTGAACAATCAGATGGCAGCGTCCTCAGTTGTGAAAGAGGAGATATCGCCGGAGCATGGCAGCTACCACAGGGCGGTATCGATGAGGGAGAAACCCCGGTAGCAGCTGCGTGGCGAGAACTCGAAGAAGAAACAGGACTGACCTCTGCCGAAGTGCAACTCTCGGCGTACTCTGATGGCTGGACGCTCTACGAGTTACCACGAGGGCATGGCTTGGGACGCCATATTGGGCAAGCACATCGCTGGTTCCGTTTCGTCGTGACGCATGACAGTGTTCAGCCGATAGTCGACGGCAATGAATTCGTCAACTGGTCATGGATGCGGCCATCCGACCTAGTTGACGTTGTCGCCGAGTTTCGGCGTGCTGGCTATGAGGCGATGCTGCTCAACGAGAATGGTTGGCACGATGTCTGACCTCTTCTCTGCAGCTGCTGAGCAGCATTTAAAGAGCAGAGCTCCGCTTGCGGCGCAACTGCGACCCCGATCTATTGATGAGGTCGTTGGTCAACAGCATCTCGTAGGGAGAGGTGCACCACTTCGACTTCTTGTCGAAACTGACCGGCTCACGTCAGCACTGTTTTGGGGGCCTCCCGGCACCGGCAAGACAAGTCTTGCGCTTGCTGTTGCAGGTTCAACACAACGCGCATTCGTGCAACTGTCTGCGGTAACTGCGGGTGTAGCTGACGTTCGAGGAGTGATTCAGCAAGCGCGCCAACGGCTCGGAGAGTACCAGCAAGGCACCATTCTGTTCCTTGACGAGATCCATCGATTCTCGAAATCTCAACAGGATGCGCTTCTCCCAGCAGTGGAAGACGGCACGATCACCCTTGTTGGGGCGACAACAGAGAACCCGTTCTTTGAAGTGAATGCGCCTTTGCGGAGTCGGTCGACGTTGTTCAGACTTGAACCCCTCCAGCGAAGCGATATCGCAGAACTGGTAAAGCGTGGTCTTCGTGCAGAGGCGATGATTGCGGATGACGATGCAGTCGAATTGTTGATTGAACGAGCCGGTGGAGATGGGCGGCAAGTTCTTACTGCATTGGAAGTGGCCTGCGCAATCGCAACCAACTCCAGCCACGTAACGCTCAATCATGTTGAGTCAGCTTTGGGAACAAGCGCCCTTCGCTATGGCAAAGACGATCACTATGACGTCGTAAGTGCCTTCATCAAATCGATGAGGGGATCCGACCCGAACGCAGCTGTCTACTGGTTGGCCCGAATGCTGTCCGCCGGTGAGGACGTGCGCTTCGTGGCTCGGCGAATGGTGATATTTGCGAGCGAAGACATTGGCATGGCAGACCCACAAGCGCTCACGATTGCGGTTTCTGCTGCGTCAGCAGTTGACGTGGTGGGAATGCCAGAAGCGCAGCTGAATTTGGCTGAAGCGGCGATCTATCTGGCGAGTGCCCCAAAGGGGCAAGCAGTAGCGCAAGCGATCTGGTCTGCGATGTCCGACATTAAAAATGGCGTTGTCGGGGAAGTACCAAGTCACCTTCGAGACGCCCACTATGCAGGCGCATCCGAGATTGGGCATGGTGAAGGTTACGTCTCGCCTCACGACGACCCTTCGTCAGTGCAGCATTTGGAATACTTGCCAGAGACGCTTTCCGAACGGCGCTGGTACCGTCGAGAGGAAGCAGAGGAAGGGAGTGGAGATGCAGACCGCTGACATTGTGTTGATATCGGCAGTGCTTCTGTGCGCCATCGGTTTCGCTGCGCTTTCTATCGTGCTCGTGAGAGTTTTTGACGCCCTGAGAGCGCTGCGTCGTGAGGTACGAGATATGCGAGAGCAGACGCTCCCTCTCATCACAGATTTGAGATCATCTGCCGATGACGCGAAGTCGGCCATGGACGGTGCTCGGGCAGATCTTGAGCGCTTTGACCGTGTGCTTGGCTCTGCGGAAGCAATATCTGAAGCGGTAGAGACCTCGGGTCGAGCAGCCCGCCGACTCTTTGCGGCGCCAGTGATCAAGGCGGTCGGAACTGTGACCGGAGTAAAACGAGCAGTTGGCCGCATGAAATCTCCAGGCACAAACGTTGAAGTGATCAAACAAGAAAAAAGGAGAGCGTGATGAGACGCCTCGGATGGTTTGTTGCAGGGGCAACAGCAGGCGCTGGAGCAATGCGGGTGGCTCGCCGTCGAGTTCGGTCGGCCGCTCGCCAGCTCTCGCCTCGACACGTTCGTGACCGAGTAGAGGAGCGTGTTCGCGCGAAAGTTGATGAAGTAGGCGACGCAATTCGTGAAGGTCGCGCCGCGAAGGCAAACCGTGAACGGCAACTGCGTGCGGTGGTTGATCATCGTGCCGAATCGATGAGCGATCATGTTGGGCCAGGAGACACACTGCTTGTCGACGGCGAACCAGTTGACGCCGGGAGAGTTATCGTGCTGCGTGACCGCGCAGACGCCTCGAATAGTGGCTGAACACCCGCTTCGAACGCCATTTGTTTCTCAGCCGGTCGTTGACCGAGGCCAGGCGCTAGCACGCGCCCAGCTTTGCGCAAAAGAACTTGGTGCGACAGACCTCACCCCTATTCGAGAGTCGATGTGTTCAACCTTTCGGGCCAATGGCAGCGTGTTGAGAGTGGGTCACTTCACGAGTGACCCAAGTACAGCGCAACGCCTTGCAACAATGTTGAGGAGCAAGGAGATTCGAGTCCCAGATGTCATCGCCACATGGCAGCAAGACGAGAATGGCCTCGGTGTCATTGCCTATGAGGATGTTCGAGAGACCGACAAAGTCATCGAGTGGCGCGAAGTTGGGCGAATCATCCGCCATCTCCACACTGAAGTGGCACCATCGGATGTTCCTACGGGTTACCCCATTGCCTCTCCAACACGTCTGCCGTGGTGGAATTTCGGCGCCATGTTGACGCGCCTCGAAGCAACTGCGCTTGTACCCACACAACAACTTTCAAATCTGTACGAAGCCGCTGCGCGCGGGGTCGAGTGGAGTGACATTGTGGAGACACCCCCGAACGTGCTCACCCACGGCGATGTGCACCCAGGAAATATCTTGATGAGCGAGGACGGCCCAGTGCTCATCGATTGGGATCTGCTTTCGACTGCTACATCGCTGTGGGATCACGTTCCGCTCAGAGCATGGTCAACGCCGCCGTGGCAGGGAAGTGCCGACGCGTACACCGCCTTCGCAGCGGGTTACGGTGCTGTCGATTGGGAAGAAGCGAGCCTAGATGTCGTCGTGGAAATGCGGAACCTTGCTGCAACCGTCATGAAGCTGATTGCATCAGCCTCGACTGGCGTCATTGACGAAGAAGCCACCCGACGCATGGAATATTGGGCGTCGCCCAACATGACGGCCAGGTGGACATGGGGTTAAGGCCGTAACATCTCCCAATGGTGGAAAACGATGGCCTTTCGATTGCAGATCGGGCGCACGCAGGAACGATTGCCGAACGGCTTCGGGATATCGGTGAGCAACTTGACGACCTCGCTCTTTCAGTGTTGCGGGATGCGGCAGAGGCAGGAACGGAGCGGCCGGCTGCAGACAAACGGCTCACCCAGGCACGGCGATCAGTGGAGAAAGCCGCCCATGTACTGGAATCTCTGTCAGGCGACTAGGCGACGAAAGTGAGGACCTCGGGCCTACCCGGCTTTCTCAACGAGCGCTGCAATGACCTCATCAAAACTTGCTTCAAATGAAGCAAGCCCCTCACGCTCAAGTTTCTCCGCAACATCGTCGAGGTCGATATTCGCCTCAGAGAGTCGGTCGAGTATCGCTGACGTCTCAGCGAGATCACGGTCGACCGTACGCGCACTGGAACCGTGGTCTAAAAACGCATCGAGCGTGGGTTCAGGAACCGTGTTGACCGTGTGGGGTCCGATGAGTTCATCAACATAAAGGACATCAGAGTACGACGGATTTTTTGTGCCAGTCGATGCCCACAGAGGTCGTTGCACTCGGGCACCGCGCGCTGCAAGCGCCTCCCAGCGCGGTCCAGAAAACGCATTTCGAAAATTGGTGTAGGCGACGCGGCCCTGCGCTATTGCTGCTGTGCCGTGAAGCTTATGACTGTTGCCACCAAGTCGATCGTCGACCTCAGTATCTACGCGGCTAATGAAGAAACTCGCCACGCTCGCAACCCTTGAGAGATTGGCATTTGGGTCGGTCGCAAGCTGCTCTAGACCGGAGATGTAGGCCTCCATTACCGCCTGATGGCGCTCGGGGCTGAAGATGAGCGTGACATTCACACTGCGACCTTCAGCAATCATTGCCGAAATGGCAGGTAGACCCTCCATAGTGGCGGGAATCTTGATCATTACGTTGGCGCGATCAACGCGCTCATGCAGTTCACGCGCCGCAGACAGTGTTCCGGCGGTGTTTTGTGACAACTCTGGAGCGACTTCTACCGATACATAGCCATCAATTGCATCCGACGACTTAAATAAGGGAGCAAAGGCATCACAGGCCGCCTGAATGTCATCAATCACCATGTGCCAATACGCATCGACCGGAGTGACGCCGGAGGCCATCAAGGTGGCGAATTGTTCGTCGTAGTCGGTGGAGCCTTGAATTGCCTTCGCGAAAATGGTCGGATTTGATGTAAGGCCACGGACACCTTGAGCGATTCGAGCATTGAGTGAACCATCATTTAGATGTGATCGGCTGAGGTTGTCGAGCCAGATACTTTGCCCGAATTCGTTGAAGAGGGCGGTGAGATCAGCCATCAGGCTTCGCCGCCTAATATCTCACTTACCGTTCCAACGATCGCCT